>Ga0056114_1001593_pt1 | contig 10574 bp, 5 predicted proteins | sample WorMetHERISLAND1_FD_77005 | JGI IMG/M metagenome (GOLD analysis project Ga0056114, IMG submission 77005) | Marine gutless worms symbiont microbial communities from Max Planck institute for Marine Microbiology, Germany - Olavius loisae HERON... ... | reverse complement strand
CTGTTCATTTTTGGTTAAAATATAATGGCCTTGCTATTGTGCGAAAGACAACAAAACTGATTGAGGGTGGTCACCATGGTCTTCAGGACTATAGGCATATATGTTATTACTTCTACGTTTTTTTACGTTTTTTCACAATCCAACGTTTTTTTGCCGTGTTTCGTACGTTTTCTTGAACTATGATCATGGCTACAGCTATCATCATCATCAGTCAATTCTCTGAGTGCAACACGATGTGCACAGTTTGTATGAATGGCGTGTTTACGAGATCAAAACGTATTTCTATAGACTGAGTCTGTGGAGTATAGCATCCGTGTCAGACCTCACCATACAGCAACTACACAGAAGAACAATACGACAAGTGACAGTATGAACTGGTATCAATCAAACTCACCCAGCTTAACGTCACCTTCGTCTGTCAGCAGTATGTTTGCACCCTGCAACGTACGGTACAGTGTCAACATAATGCTTCCAGCAAAATTGTATTGAAATATGCAAACATTTAACAAGAAGGCGCTTCTCTAACTTCACACCATCATTCAATGAGTACTTTCACAATGATACATCAGCACATAACTGGCAACAACACATGTTGTCACTCTAGTCTGCAACAGATCAACAAACAAAAACAGTTGCAGCTGCACCATGTGATGTTTATATGACAGGCACCCATCCTGGTAACGTCCTGGATAACTAAAATACATTAGCTCAAAAATCAAACTAATGAAAAACAGATTAACAAAGACACATAGCAAGGCTACACTTGAGTATGAAAATTAGTTCCTTCAACAAAATTAACAATGATTCCGAACATGCCTTTCGGGAAAACTGATTGATTGAGCATGGTTTAATGTCTGCAACAACACAATATACGTTACACAGCCGACGGGTCTTTCGGGGAAGACACGGCAAAAATTCGTGCAAAATGTATTACATGCAAGGACATTCCAGCAGCATCTAGAACTATACAAAAAAGTGCCTACAGCTGTTGGTAAACATCATACCTTAATGTCACGGTGCATGCGTCCATGACTGTGTAAGTAGTGCAGACCATGTAAAGTTTCACGGCAGATGAACGCTATCTCTCTCTCCACAAGTGGACCTGTTACTATAACACATAAATGTCAAATCAGACAGAAATTAATTTCACAAAGTTATCAAATTAGTGTGAAAGTGTAAAATGTTTTTTTCTAAAGTTCAGAGTAATAAAGGTAACTAATTTCAGCACACAATAATGGCAGCAGTTAATACAGTCTTAAATCAAATGCACAGAGCACAAACCATCATTGAAAGGGGGTTAACTAGTAACTTAATGCTAATGTCAAATATATCTTTAACAAAAAGTTACTGGATATACAAAGTTCATAACATACTATGGTAAATGTCCTGCATAGAGCCACCACCGCAGAACTCCATACATATCCACAGCTTGTCTCGCCTTTAAACAACAGCACCACAGTTTCATGTCATACAGCATACATTTTAAGTTAATACTAAGAAAAAGATATCATTCTATGCTTGTTCACACTTGTCCGGCCAATTGAGGACCTGAAATAAAACTCCTGCGGCCGACAAAAGCAACTGCAAATGGATGTCTTTCCAGATGTCAGCAATGGCATAATTTCCAATCTGTTTTCTACTGTTGATTGAGCAGGGTTTAACGTCCCCGCCAACACAGTATAGGTTATATGGGAGACGGTTTTTACGGGTCAAAAGACCCAACCAACAGTATCAAAGTACTGAAGGAAGCTACAAAGGAAAAATCAAACAATGCAAAATAAACAAATGTACATATGCATAGATAATAATAGACAAAAAAAGGATATACACATATACATCACAACAAATCCCCTAGTCTACACTAATATGCAGTGACTAGGGGATGGCTCCCACAGAGGGCAGGGTCGCCAGGCCTAAACGGCGGTGGGGCTGCCGCCACGGTACCCTCAGTTTTCTATTGTTATATCTGTGTGTTTCACTTCAAAAAGGGTAATAAAGACTGAAGTTATAGCGTCTACTAGTAACTTATCAGACGACCAAATTATACCTCAGTATAAAATCTGAGTTTGAAACTAAGTTTACGTGAAAGATTAAGTCACCAAATGTTTTAGTTTAGTTGACGTAACTGGCAGGAATCAGTCAATCATTCCAGAGAAACACGCACAAAACACGCAAGTACACAGAACAACTTCATTACCATCTGAAACACTGAAGACCTATCTGTACATGTCTGGTGTTCATACTACACGAGAGCCAAGCTGGAAGCTTCATGACCTTAATACACCAGTAGAAAGTCATCAATTGATGTAGCACATAAGATCTACTGCAAGGCTACAACAGCTGTGCAGCAGACGGCAACGGATACCAGCCGCAATGTGCAGTGAAATACCATTATGTTTTACCGATGTTTTTTTTTATTATAGCTGCCCACATGGAAGACACGAGGTGGCTAAGTTAGTTTAATCATGTGTTTTTTCACACCAACTATCCACTCAGGTTTAACAAACAGATGGAGTGACATCTGAGAAATATGACACAATATGAATATTATTATTCATCTCTTGCATACAATTCCATGTGCAGCAACACTGTCTGCTGCCAATGCAACTGTACAAGAAGACTCAACAATACCTCAAATAGCTGCCGTAATACGCTACAATATTCTGATGTTGACACTCTCTCATCATCTGTATCTCCTGCTGAATCACCTGCAGGTCGTCCCCTACAGCAAATCAGTTTTTCACTTGTGTACTTAACGGTGTTTTTTTTCATCAGCTGTTTTAATTTTAGTTTTAGTTTCGTCGACTAAAAATGTTGACTTTAAGTTGTAGTTTTAGTCACTCAAGTATCACACCAAAATGAATGCGATCATACTCAAGTTATTCACACACTTAATAACTGGTGTCAATATTGCTACAGCCTAGATGGCCTTCCTAATCTCAATATAAGCAAGCGTTTGTTACTACTGTAGCATTACCGTACGGCTGAGCAGCACGAGCATTTTTGCGGTAAGTTACGGCCAGCTGTCGAAAAGTAGCGACGAAATGTCGACGAAAAATTCAAGCATTTTAGTTTTAGTTTTTGTCTTGTGGTCGAATTTTCGTCATAGTTTTAGTTTCGTCGACGAAAATTAGCGATTTTTAGTTATAGTTTTCGTCAGCATGACGAAAATTAATTTATTTTTGTTGACGAAGTTTTAGTTTTAGTTTTAGTCAACAAAAAAAAACACTGGTACTTAAGAAAACCAGAACAGCACATAATCAGCTGACGGTAGCCCAGGTGAAAAATTTCAAAAATGCCACTTGAACTGCATCATATAAGTGCAATTAATGAAAAATCTGCAAAAAATGGTCGTCAATCTCACTCTTGTGGGGTAAGCGATGCAGCTGTCACTGAAAGAAGTGATTGATTGAACCTTACATGTATATGGATGGACGACATGAGGCATATCTCACTCTGCCTATCTAGTTAGAAGCAAAGAGAAGGTAGCTATCTACATGTAGCACGTCTTGTAGCTAGTCTAATTCATAGTAGTTTAAACCTGGACTCGATGCAGTCTGCTAAGGCACTGATATAAAACAGGGTTACAAAAATTTTTAAAGATTCTTAAATGACTAGACTGGGTGTCTCATGATATTTGCAGGAATAGGCTCATCAAATTTGACAAGTTAGTATTATATTGTCAGGGTAACTTTTACATAGTCATAAATAAAGTGCTTGCGATAGGTGATACATAACTATTCTAGGCCATATACATCTAGGTACTGTATACAGTACACACGCTATGGCTTCCTGTATTGCCTTATCAGTTGCCTAGCCCTAGTCTAGGTCTATAACTCATAAATATCACTGCTATTTGATTATCAGCAAAACTTGAATTTTAAGTGGTCAGACCAAATACAGTAAACACAAAAATAAGAACTAAAACTACACGGATTGCACATGCTAAAATAACACTGAGTAACAAAGTGTGTTGTCTGTCGGAGCAGTCTGTGACCATTACAAGTGATGATAAACAGCAAGCAGCAAAGATTACTGCCAAAGTGCCAACAAGCAATAGACTGTCACTACTAAACAACAGACAGACAGCCAGTTCACTGACTGACTCAAGCAGCAACAGCAGACCACACTCCATATCACCCTATTCTGGTTACGTGTGCTAGATTAAGCTGTATACTCAGCTTTCGAGTCCACATTAAACTCTTCTATCGTATCGTATATCGTCACTAAAGATGCCAGTGTACTTGAGTACATGTTGTACTTGCACACGTCATATATAAATTCTGTCACAATATTATCACAGTCAATGCATTTTAAGGACTGATAATACGACACACTAAGAGATTCAGCTAATCAATTTCGACTGCGGCTGCTTCATAGACCACTCAACCACTCTCACAGCTGACGGCTTCAAGTGAACAGCTCTGTCTAGACAAGGTTTCAGCATGACAATTGAGTCCCGAAGCAAAAGTGTTTCTTGAGTAGAAATAAAAAGTCTTACGTAGTTATTGTATCATATATTCACTATATGACTGAATGCTAACAGGCCACCAAAATGACCCACTTCACGACAATCACTTACATCAGAGCAGTCAATCGACCGACCAACGGATGGGGTTGTGGTAATCATAGCGCCACTCACTCATGTGCCTTGACCTATGACCTTGCAACTGACTGACTAGGGATACTCATGAATATCCGGATAAATCCGGATAATTTATTATCTGGATAGATCCAGAATTCCAGATATCAAAATATCACTTTAATTATCCGTCAGTATGGCTGATCATTCTTTTTGTGTACTTTTTCATGCAGTTTTTCAAAATTATTATGCTACGTTTAGAAATTCTGTACACTAATACGAGTATATCCAAAATATTGGTGGCTGGACTTGAACCTGCTACCATTAGGTTATACTTCCACGACTTTAGGCTCTACGGCTACGCCCTGACCCCCTCCCCATTATGAATATTTATGATTTAATTCGACTTCAGTCCCACTTCAGTAAAATCAATAAACCGGAAACAAAGAAATTTGGTATCCACTCCAGATATTTATCCGGATAATTTAGTATCCGGCAAACGGATATCCGGATAGTAAATTATCCGTTTTGAGCATCCCTATGACTGATGCGTCTGTAGTGTTACTGTTAACCACTTTTACTGAGGCAAAAGGGCGAGCAGCCTGTCAAGTGTTACGGAAAATAATCTGACAGCAAACTGTTGAAGTTCTGATAAAATACACATGCAACACGACATCAAACGAGACGCCGGCTCAACAGGCCGCGACCCAGACAACTGAAACGAAATCTATAGATGAAGTATTCACGCTGGGCGGTCAGACCACACACCGTAGCAGCTGACTGGTGTCTGCTGCCACGCTGACAAGGAATGGGGCGACATGTGGGGAGTGGGACAGGAGGCGACATCACAATCCACGGCATTGTAGGTACACATTCCCACGCACTGCACTGCAGGTCCCACTATGCACTACACAGTCCAGACAAGAATGATGCAATAAAGCAGCGTTCTGTTGTGTAAACCAACTGACATCGTGCCGGGACGTACTGGCGTCTTGCCGAGGTTTCTTGTTTATGACATGATGGTAACTTAATTGAACGGAGTCACTTGTAAATGACGGCCGCAGCATGTTACTCGACCTCTGACTGGAATGAGCTAATGGTACCAAGCGCATTATGCGGCCATCAATAACTGCGCAGTACAACAGCATGTCCACAGACTTAATTCACGACCTACTTTTGTCCCTATCTCACAACACAGAGACTCCGTTCGTATGACTCTGCGACTTGCGCCGTCCGACGTACAAGGACCACCGGCGACCGGTGTTTTGCCGTTGCCGGCCCACGAGAGTTCCCGTGGAACTGTCTCTGCCAACTGAACTAAGACAATCTGACAGTCTAGGACAGTTTAAACGGCAACTGAAGACCCATTTGTTTGGGTTACGGGACCAGAGTGCTTAGTCACTTCTTGTAATTAGTGCTACAGAAATGTTCTTACTTACTTACTTACTTACTTACAACTACATACATCACCCAACTGTCCCACTACGGCCTAGTTCTTGATGACCACTACGTACCATAATCACTGATACGTCCCTTATCTCACTCACTCGCCAGAACCATCCATTGCACTATTTTCTCTCTCTCTCTCTGCCATATGACTGTACTGGACTGGACTGCCAGTCGTTGCCCAACAACTGATAACAAGGTCAATGCACCCCCCCCGCCCGCCTCGGCGGGAAGGACAGTGCCAACGACGATTGTTGAGTGTTGCTGCTGTTATATCTTTAATAGCAGACAAAGTAGATAGCAGTATCAGCAGCAGCAGAACCATGACACAGCCGTCTGTCAACATTACCGCAGTTACTTAACACAGTGGCATGGCATCGAATGGACCCTATCCATCCGCGTCCACAAAGGCACAGACTGAGTCTGAGTGAGATATTCCAGGCAAACTTCTGTCCTAGCATTTGTTTCATTGGCCCGAAAAGACGGCAGTCACTGGGTGCCAATTCCTGGCTGTATGGAGGGTGTGGTACGACCTCTAGTCTAAGCCCCGTTTGTCCAAACCTTCCAAGGTCAGACATGCAGTGTGTGGTTGTGCAACAGAACGACTCCTCGTGAGATCAGTCCTTTGTGCTTTCTTCGTATCTCAGTTTTAAGACGCTCGAGTAAACTGCTTTAAGAAGCTGCATTTATTGTTTTGCCATGTTCATGAAATTCAACAAGCAAAACACATGTCCCATAATTTTCCCTGCTAATGGCATAACTTTAAAATGTTGGCATAAGAGAATCGTTGTGCTTCCACTGCATGAAAGCTCGCTTTGTCTCTGGTTGATAGTGATGAATCCAGGAGTCATCACCAGTCATGACTCTCTCCAGCATCTCCTGTCCCTCTGTATTATAGCACTGCAAGCTGTTGAGACAGCTTGTGGCCTGCTAGTCTAACTTTAGCTGTTTTGGCACCCAACAAGAAGACGACTTCTGAAACTTTAAATGTTGGCACACAATTCTGTGAACTGCACTTCGAGAGAAACCGGTTTGCTGAACAATGTTCAAAATTGACAAGTATCAGTCAGATCTCATCGCAGTCGAGTGTTGCAATACTGATATCGGTGGTTGCAACAACCTTCCGGCCAGGTCGTTTTTTGTCAACAATATTTTCCCTACTGCGAGCAAACTTTTCACACCAACAGTGTATCGCTCGTCCTGAAAAACACTTTTCAGTTCACAATACGCTAGACGCATTTCACGATAAATGTTTGCTGGTTTAACTCCCTTAGCCCACAAAATCAAATAACTGTGCGCTGTTTGTTTTGGGACGACTTTATCAGTAATGACGTCATATTTTTGTTTATAAATGAGTTACGAGTTACGACATCACAATAATGTCATCACTTCGAAATTAATTTTAGTGATGTTTCCTTATACAATTACCTATAGAATGTATATTTCCGATTTTTAATGTTAAATAACTGATGAAATGAGGCCATTATGTAACTTATGGGATGACCCTCGTATCTACATTAACAATTCATCCTCTTTCACTCAGTTGCTGGTTCTCAAGCACAATAAGAACTATGAAAAGTAACTCCCACTGTCATGTTCGTCCTTGCCTGTGTGTGCAGAGCTGCAATGTCAACATTACAAAGTACAGTTTGCATGTACAGCAGCACTGGCAGATATGAATGGCAATTAGAAGTGTCTATTTAATGCCTATTATTTCCTAAAACACATCACAGAACAAACAATACATTGTAACTGATTGCACAGTCACAATGATGGGGCTGAACAGTGCTACATTGATAATTTGAGGTCAGTTAATCTAATATCATACAGCACTACACAGCAGCCTGTAACCTGGTAACCCACAATGACATAACTGCACACCGACGTGATTCAATTCACACCAGCAAACTGCACATCAGCAATTACAACGAGGCCCAGATACGTACAACAGCCGAACTACATTGCCATTGCCACTGTACATCATGTCAGGTCAGAATCAATTGTAGTAATAGTTCAGTGTGATGAATGGCAATGTCGGCAGGTCAGGCATTCAATGGCACACAATCGATGACACCAACACTGAACTAAAGACCTTAACTACAGTGTAGTAACAGCAGACTCATCTCATGACTGAAAGTCATATAGTCATTATGATGCTCAAGCAAGGTGTCAGGTCAGGTCCTTTGACGTGGCATTTCAAGCAATACAGTACAAAACTGTACAACTGTTGAAGTCATCAGTCTTATGTCAAGGGGGGGGGGGGTGGCATGCAGTGACCAATAGCTGGTCTTGACTGTGTTAACCTTGATTGCTGTAACACTGTTCATTTAGGTGCCGCTAATTGTTAACCCCATTGCCCTAGAACAGTTCTAAGGAAAGCACATAAAGGACGAACAGATTTTAGCAGATTATTTGAAATTTCATACCGCAACCAACTAAAAACGTAACACTGTAGTCATGTACTGTTTGTTTCTAACTGAACATAAACTTTGTAGAATGTTAACATACAAAACCACGATAGGTAAAAAAAATACCTGGCTCCACTTTTATCACTTTGATGGCTGCAAACTCTCGGGAAATCAAGTTCCGTGCCTGACACCACCACAGAATCACACACACAATCACAGATATTACAGTAAAAAACTGAAGTTTTACTCATAATAACTATGCTACAACACATGATAATCAACACGTTGTATTGAAATTTACTCATACTGATGTGACGTCATTGTCACTTATATCAAAGTTTCCATTTTTATATTAGTAAAATAAAGGTGGAACTTTTGATTCAGTCTGTCTCACTTTTTGGTTGTAAGACTCTAAAAATCGACTTACTTTACTTATTTACATACTGACTTACTCTGTCTTAAAATGCCTTGGAGCCCCAAACAAAACCAACAGTAAAGTTGTTATCTGTTCAGCTGTTCAACAGGCTAACAGCCTCCAGAGCTTGCAGATCCTGGCCTTGAGCCACTGGATAACGTGATACTGGATATATTGAATACAATCTCTTGTAACAAAAACCCACACTGTTTTCGACATTTTGATTCAAAACACCAAGCACTTACCAAAATGCTTATTAACCAACTGCAAGCAGGTTTTTGACTCACCCTATATGACTAGCACTCTAGCTGTTAATATAACTTTTCACTGATGTAATTTTTCTACACATGGCAGTAAATAAGCTTGCATAATTTCTCACATAAAGTTTACTGTAACTGTAAATGATGAAATTATGTCAACGTAAATTATATTTGCGAGAATGAAAAGCTTCTGCAAATACTGAACTAAAAACAGACTTAACATACAGCTGCACATCTCAATCCAGGACACAATGAAACTCTCCACGGATGAAAGGAAAATCACAAGTGCCACAAGAAGCTGCATGACGATTACAAATGTGAATTTCGTAGATTAGTTGACAAAAGTGTAAACATCTCGAATTTGAAAGTGCAAGATCAACTCACATAACTTAAACAAATCGTCAAAACCGATCACCTATCGATAGGATACTATACAGAGAGTTTAACGTGGACCAAAAGGAGGACTGTATGGTCAGCTTAGTCTAGCACACGTGACCAAAAATAAAAAACTAGCAGAAGAAAACTAAACAAACACATGCCATCACCTAGTAAGTCATGTCCGAGTCCAAATTCCAAGAAGACAGTCCACGTGGATTGGAATTTGGAACTAGAAAGACTATGGATGAAAAGATTTGTGAAATAGATGGATTCTAAGTCTGGAGTCAAAGGCCGAGGGAGTGATAGACGGTGAGAGTGAAGAGAGGGACTGTGGTGTGGTGATATGAGTAAGATGAGGTGAACCAGTGGGTAATCTGCAAATGGAATTAGCGGAAGTACATTGCTCTCCTCATGTTGGTATGTCCGTATGTCATGTCCCGGAGAGGCCGGCAATCCTAATGTTAGGGAGCAGCTGGAGGAAGACAAGGTGACAAGCGGCTGCGGGCAACCGATGCACATGACTGTGAGTGCGAGGTGGGTCAACAGACCCGGAGATGACAGATCAGAGAATGATCCATCGTGGTGTCTCGTATTGTATGAGCATCATTCAAGATTCAGTCAGTCAAAGATTAGCCACTGCTACTTAGTCTTCTTTATACAGTTCTGTACACTCTGTACATACAGCTTCTCTGTGTACACAGCTGCCAGCAAATACACACTGCACACACGGCACTAGGTGCACTGAACTCCTGCAGGTAGAAATTAATTTTGTTCACTTCATAGCTCACTGCCACATCTGCTGTATGTGTGTCACTGACTATATCATCTGTCTGACACAATACAGGCTGCCAGCGGCTGTACCGTGGGTGCTGGCCAGATGGCGTCGTTAACATCAACCGCATACAACAAACTTCAATCACACGCACCGACCAGGCCCGGCAAACTATCCGACATTAACAAGGCTATAATTAACGAAACAGGAACAGCGTGTAGCGGTGGTCGGTCGACTGTACCGTTGGTTTTCGCCGCGTCACGATGACTTGGCGCCTAATTACTCGAACCTGGCATTTCTGGCAAGTCACCTG
>Ga0056114_1001592_pt1 | contig 10576 bp, 7 predicted proteins | sample WorMetHERISLAND1_FD_77005 | JGI IMG/M metagenome (GOLD analysis project Ga0056114, IMG submission 77005) | Marine gutless worms symbiont microbial communities from Max Planck institute for Marine Microbiology, Germany - Olavius loisae HERON... ... | reverse complement strand
GGACACGTAACAGTAATGTGGGGTCACATAGTAGTCAGTACAGTGAGACGTTCATGAGGCAGAACAGCTGTAAGACCGGACAAAAAGTTCAGTCTTCAGTCTTCTGCGGAAAACTGGTAGTGAAGGCGATGAACGTACTGTCTCCAGCAAACTGTTCCAAACAGATGCAGCAGCCGCCGGGAAGGCTCCGTCGCCGATGGTAGCACGCACGGTGCGTGGGGCGACGAGCGCTGACGTAGACGACGAGCGCAGCCGCCGACGTGCGCCGAGGTCTGAGACGCGTTGAAGATCTGACGCCAGGTCCAGGTAGCCTTGGTTCACATGGATGTCCAAGAAAACTGTTCGACTTTTATGGAGTGTTAATTTTACAAGGCAGATTTTGATCCTTATCCACTGTATGTGTTTTCTACTCTGACTGGACGGTGAGAATTGGAAATTGAAGTGCGTCACAGGAATATGGTGTAGTTTTGTTGGTCATGAAGATTGACCATTACGTACGGTATTGTGATGGTCAAGAACGTGGCAGTTTCCATTGGCCGCTGAAGTCCACGTGATCGAATCACGTGACGTCTGGATTCTGGTGTATTGCAGAGACGAGTAACTCGTCTTTTTTATGTATGCTTGCTGTGAACATGGATGCTGTTATAATTATTAATGTATGAATGCTGTAGCCAAACACATATCGTTATTGGTACGTCTGTAATGGCAGCTTGTGGTGACTGTGTCTCCAAATTGAATGGCACTGTATAGCCTAATTGTGCTGATGTGCCGTTAAGAAACTACTCACTCACTCACTCACTCCAAAACGCCGGTTTGTTTCAGTGCTTTTTGTACACAATCTGCTGTACAGATTGACACTTGCCTTGCTGACTGGATTCTATGTTGTGTCTGTTGGTATAGGGGAGCCGAGGTTTGAGGCAGAGAAACTGAAGTCTGTTAATGTTACTGAGGGCGATGAGGTTCGACTGCCTTGTCGTGTGACTGCTGAGCCAGTAGCTGACATCACTTGGTACCGTAATGGCGATCCACTCGATCGTAAGTCATAATTTCTTACTTACACTTACACTGGTGTTCTTATTACCACAGGACAGTTTCTAATAATTTCTGAACCAGATTATGCTCCTTCTGTTTCCGATTTGTTGTAATTATTACGCATATGTACGTTTTGGAAAATTTTTGTTACTATGTCTTATATTTGGCTAACTGTTATGATGGCATGCTACAGATGTTTCAGGTTTTGTCTCCAAATGCATATGCGTAATAATTACAACAAATCAAAAACGGAAGGAGCATAATCTCAGTTACAAAATTTTGCAGCATAGAGGAATGGTACTTAGTGCCATGTTAATTCACTGAGGATGCTGACTGTTTTGTGCAGCGGACAATATGCCAAGCAAAATGCGTGTAGTTAATAACGAGCTGATATTGGTCAATGCGTGCAAGACCTGTGTCGGTGGTTCGACCGAGACCGATCTACAGGTGATACAGTGCAATGCAAGCAACGTGCATGGCTATCAGTTCGTCGACGCATACATAAACGTTCTCCGTAAGTTGCATGACTGTTATCTTTGTGCTTTTTTGATGGAAGCTTGCAGATAGTTTGCAACCAGTGTTAATTTATATCGTTGATTGTTTTTACAATATGTCAGCCGTAGCACAGATTTGTGGAGCCCATTATTGATATACCAATTCTGTATGTCCATTCGTTCATCTCTCTGTTCCATCTGGCCATTCGTTGCATGCCAGTATGGGCTGAAATGACTAAACATAGCAACATTATTTTTATTAGCTGGTAGTCTGTCATTGTAGTTTTCCTGATTGGAACATTTCACAAAATTCTGATGAGCTCACCCCAGTAGGGTTCTGGTTTGAGATTTGTGGTTCTGTTAAATTCTCTGACAACACTTGGTGATGTCACTGCGTTCAGGCTAGTGAGATCTGACTGCAAGACAAGGCGTATAAGGGATAAGTGTTTTTCCAGCACATAGAGGTTTTCTAACAAGATGTGCCGTATAAATCTACGTTTTACTTACTTTCCTGTTGAACAAGCAGCAGGGTCAAAGTGATGAAGGTTTACTAGTTTACTATTAATTAGTTACAGAGAAATATATTTCTCAGTCTGCAATTTCATTTTTGGCACTGTTTGTTTACTCAGAAACTGTCACAACTGCTTTCTGTACCATGACATTCAAGGGCCGTGTGGGCTCCAGAAGTTGTAGAATAGGCCCAGTCTGTGTCCTAGCTTAGATAATGTAATTTGGCTATTTACTTTTGTTTGTCATAAGTTTTTCACGGTTGTTTAGGATTTTGTGTTCTTGGTTGTCACTTGTCAGTATTGTATTTTTTGTCAATATCAGCCAAGTGACTGTGATTGAGAAAGCTGGGTTTTTGCACCAGTCATTCAGAGAGATTGGCTGGGAAGGATGTCTCTGAAATGATCTGCATTGTGTCAAGCAGCACGTTCAACCCAACTCAACTCAAAAAACTCCGTGACTGTTTATGATAAAGCTAATTCAGAGGTTGTAATTGCTAGTTTATAATCGTGTAATTCGTGTTTTCTAACTTCACAGTTGTGGTTGGTTTTGGTATGTGCTGTGTAATTTTTGTCTATTTTGTGAGAACTTTTTGTGCATTAATGTGACGATGTTGACGTATGTAGAACGGACGAGGATCATTGATAAGCCAGAGAGTGTGCATCTCAACTATGACGAAACGTTGGCAGAATTCCACTGTTCGGCGACCAGTGATGACAGTACACCAGTAATGATTCGCTGGTATAGAAGTGGTAAAAGCATTCCAGTTGTCAGCCAGAGGGGACGCGTGAATGTGACCGTCTCGGCAGATGGAACTTTCCTGTCGTTTTTGGTTCGTGCTAATGACACTGACGGCTGGGCGATGGTGACAGGAGTTTACCAGTGCAATGCTACGAATGGCTACAGTAGTGAAGCGGCTGAGTTCTCTTTACAAGTCGATCCACTGCCAGTTCCACTTCGCCCGTCCACTACACCAAAGTGTAAGCCATCCGTCACTGATAGTTTATCTTAAGTTTGTTTAGCATGTTATTTTTAATCGTAGTACTAAAACTTTGCTATGTGGTGCTCTGTTTAGAAGCACTCATTGCAGACTAGTGCCACCTAGTGACTCTTGATCTCTGTTCTTACTTAATTATTTATTTACTCATTTTACGGAGTGTACTGTGTGCATACTTGAACTATCGAAGAATATACTTTTTTTCAAGAAGAAGATTACTTATTGAAGAACAGAATTTATGGAGCAGCGACATGGAGTAGAGAGGGGTTATTTGAGGTCTATTTCTTGCAGCACACTGGCTGGTGCGGTTGACTTGTAACAAGATAGCTGGAGCTCATTACGGAGCTCACACATCACCACACTGCTCTCTTGGTGGCACAGCGGTTAGGGCATCAGACTTTAGATCAAGTAGTCAAGGGTTTGACTTCAGGCTTAGGCATAATCAAGTCTTCAAGATCAACTCAACCTTCTATCCCTCCGGGGTAGGTAAATCGAGTACCGGCCTTACTGGCTGGGGTTAGAAGGCCGGATATGTTTGCTTGTGTTTGGTGGCAAGTAACGTTGTGTGATCCTATATGGCAGATAGTAGTTCTGTCATTGGGTTTCCCCTTAAGAAATCATAATGGCTGTAACCATTAAGACAGACTACTCAAACAGACGTTCTGTTTTATAGTACATTGGCCTCATCAGAACTGGGTTGCATTTCATGCAATGTGGCGGGCCAATCCTGAGCGCTTTGTAGTTGTGCATGTATAGACCATTAAATAAAAAAGTCTGCAAAAACTGTCGGGAACGTTTTGTCTGTGATAATGACAGTCATTTAATAAGAAAATTACGTATGTAACATTGTAAAAAAAACAAAATGCGATCAGTTACTCAGTGTTAACATGGGCATGGGCATGGGCATAGGCAACAGCAACCTATTGTATAATTGGTCAATTTAGTTGGCACAGTCAGATTGCAAGCCTATGCTGCTAAGCTGCTGTGTTGTTATGCACTTGCCTGACGATGAAGTCACTGTAAATTACTTATATCTTATAGCTACAACTTGTAATTCTTGCCCTGCTTTTGCTTTCACTTGGGACAAGTTGTAGATTTGGCAATACTGAGAACATTTACCAGAACATGCAATGGATGTTGCTATTTCAAGTTCAGAGGATTTTAGGTCAAGGTCAAAAATGCACTCCAGGGGAGACCTGTTACCACTCGATGTGGATGCGCATATTTCATATCTGTTTGTTTTTGTTTGATTCATTGACTTATTGATGGATTGATTGATTGATTATTGATTGATCTTTAGCTGGTGCAGTGGTTGTTGCTAATATAACGGACTACTGGTGGGTGCTGGTGATCATAGCCATCATACTGTTTATTATTATCCTCATCATCATATGCTGTATCTGCTGCAAGCGCTGCAAGGGTGACACGTACTACGGTAACTGTTTACTCTGATTGCTGGTAGAATATCCTGTTAAACTAGAATGTTACCTGTTAACGTGTCAATTCCCGCCCTGTATTGTGCAGTTTCAATTGTGTCAGAGCAGTTGTGAATTGGCGTAATAGTTCACTTAGGCCAGAAAGAATCAAGTCTAGTCTTGAACGTCGATATCTAGCATTTGAGATGGAGCTGCTTCCCACATTTAGGCCGACAGTTTGCCTCCTAGCAGTTGTCTTTGATCATTAGCCCAGCGCTGTGGCTGCAGTTACCTCCACCCACAACTGCAAAGTTTCATCACTCTTTGGCCTCTATCAAGTTATATTGCTTATCAGCTGATTATTTGCACTGGTATAGTATTGGCGACAATTTTTAGTGGATTACAAAGCAAACAATCAATTGTAAATATGTAGCAGAATGCAGACTGATGACATTGTCGCTGGGTATCTAAAGATGAAGGACTGTTGAGTTGCCATTGGCTATATTTATGTCCTCAAGACTGACATTTGTTTTGACGAGATTTGTCGTTGATGTGTTATTGCTGATATCAAATGTTAAGTCTGGCTTCCAGTACTGCCTGCACAATGGCACTTTGAAGCAGTAGCTGATTGACATGAGCTAATGGTATGAGAGCGCATCGCCGCAGCGGCTAAATGAGGTTCACCAGGTGAGTATTGCGGTCAGAGCCTGTTTGCTATATTTTCACGAGGCCATGACACCACCTCATCATGTTGTTCCGTGATGCTGTTGTTATTGTTGATGTTCTAGTGATGTTTGGTTGTGTGCAGTTGACAAGAAGGAGAAAAGAGATAATAAAAACCCAGAGAAAGAGTTGGCAGATAATGCCATTCAGCCATATTGCAGGCCGTAAGTTGCCAGAGATTATTGTTATTGGCAGTTTTTCTGCCTTTTGGAATACTTTGTGGCATAGTGAAATGGTTGTTAAGATGTAAGACTGGTGATTGATGAGCAGAAGTCCAGTATGAAGCAACTCTAAAGAAGTTGGACACACTTATTAGCCTAGCATGTCTACAACTGAACACCATTATATATGGTTACAAATCATATGTCGCGTTTATTACCAGTATACAAAAGTTACACATAGTGAGCTACCAGAAAAGCCAATAAAGCTAATCTACTGCTGGTCACCCATTTTGCAATAAAATAGATTCATTAATATTCGGCAATTCACATTCACAATGAAACAGTCGTACACGAGCTGCTAATTTTTATTTTCCTGTTGGTAGTATGCTAAAAAAAGAGTATGCATGATGTGTGTAATCATGACAACAACACAAAAGACGTTACTGCATATATACAAATATGAATATCAAAGGAAAATTATTTAGTTACATTTTGAGCTGACTGCAAGTATATCTTACAATCGTTGTGTAATGCTTTTAACTGATGAGGGTTCCTTTAGCTCAGCATGTAGTTGATTCCATAAAATACCTGCTTTCTGCTGGATTCTTTTTGGGCCATAATTATTGTTTATTTCGGTAAAAATGTGTAATTATGTGATTAAGTTAAAAATATGCACACATAGTTGTGTCTAATGAGTATAAACATTTCATAATATCGCGCTTGTTTGAATTCCTGTCAAGAAACTAAAGTTTGGTATTTTTTTCTGTCAGGTAGGAACTTAGCTGATAATGTAAACTTCATCAGTGTGAATGGTTGATATTTACTGCAGGTTGTTTGATTTGAGAGGTTTTGGCCTCATGGGGAAAATTTATTGTGATCAACACGGAATTAAATGACTGGAGGCAGACTGAAGTGATGGTTTTTATAGTTCTGTAGTATGAAATGGATACAGAGGTATTTGGTACCTGTGGCTAGTGGGGTGATCTTGACCAAGATCTTGAGACATAATATCATAGACTTAGTCCTGAGTGCTGAGTGACAAGGTTTGATGTTGGTCTCAGTTTCTGACTGCCAGTCTCCTGATATGGTTTTCAATATGTGAGTGGCAAGACTTGGTGAAACACATCTCTTCATTCTGTGCGGTGTTGTGCTGTGTGAAGGGATGATGATCCAACGAAGCCTGGGACTGGCTCACTTGGCGACTCTATTAAAGGTGACAGCGACGAGGACGAGGAGTCTTTGAACGAGTACGGTGACATCGATGCCGGCAAGTTCACTGAGGACGGCTCATTCATTGGCGACTACCATTCTGAGCAGCGGAATCGTGATCGACGTGGCGACGCGTTTGCATAATAGCGACAGTGATGCAACTGTTCATCTTTTGTGTGTGGCGACTGTGGTCTCAACTGAGTGACCTTTAGTTTGGTTAAACTGAGGGCCAAACATTCTCTTTCCCTTTACTTAAGGCTTCCTGCCCATATACTTTGCCCAATACAGAGAATTTTAGACTACCCATACTTACTACCCATACTTCCATCCTTCACATATATTTATATACATCTTTATTTCGCCAACCGGCAGCACAAACAAATAAGAGAAAAAATCAACAATCAGTGAAGAGTTAGGGACTGCACACTGGACTTCTGCCTGTGCAGCAGTGAGGTGGGTAGGAATACCGTAGGTGTGGCTCGATGTATCTGTTGTATATTGTTTCAGTGAATTGCTGGACCTTACCATGATCAGAGCTTTGCAGCACCTGCAGCTTGGGCTGCTGAGCATGGCATGAGCCACAGATGAGCTTATGACACTGTAAAGTGACAAGCTGTAAGAGGACAAAACGAGGACTGTATGGAAGATCATACCTACAGATTGGCGGCGCAAGGCGACTAACAGCGGCACTGAACACTACTGAAGAGTGGATTATTGCTGTAGTCAGTTGGTTGCAGTGAAGTTACAGTTGTGGATGCTGTTACAGCAGTAGCTGGAGATTTGTGTACATTTTAACGCAGAAAAGTTAGAGTCAGCCAGTACTTGAGCTTGAGAAGCATGCAAGGCTCTCAGCTACAAGGCCTTCAATTCATGTCTACTCTTTGTGGCTGTCTTAGTTGTATCGCACAAATTGCAGGTATCTACTTTTGCCTTACTGTGCGTGTAGAAGAGTTACTGTGGCCGTTAGCATTTGTCATGAATCGGTTGTTGCAGAACATGATAATGCAGTGTGTTGAGTGAGATGTTAAACCCTTACCTGTCACTACTATTATGGGAACATAATGTTGTCTATCACACTGCTCATTACTGTGTCAAATGTTTGGCACACCATGTTGAGTTTGAGTGTCTACAGCATTGTGTAGAAACGCTCATGAAACGTGATGTAATGTTTGTAGAGTTATTAGATCATGTGGTGTAGACAATTCACCAGTGTTGTCAATACACAGACTCTCTGTAGTGGTTGGGAGAGTTCGCTTATTAGAGTCGGCATGAATATCCGAGCTACTGCAGTAAGAAAGTATTTGAATACTAAGTACTTAGAATATATGACACATGCTAATTACTCAGCATGAGTTGCAGGTCTTTAAATCAGTGTGGCCTTTGTAAGCATTGTAGAATAAGCCCATCTCATTTCACAGTAGAGTGTCGTAAGAGGCGACTGAACCCTGATAGTTTTGTTTTGCTGTATTCTGTGTTGTGCTTTTTTGAGTTGTATTTAGTTTGTGTATTTTTCTGCGCTGTTTTATTTGTAAGTATCAGTCAAGTGATTGGCTGTGAAGACCACCTCTGAAATGACCTAGATTACATCGGGTGGGCGTTAAACTACTCCAACTCAAACTCAGTTATATAATTTCTCTGATGTTCTCGATGCATACTGCATTACTGCTTGGAGCAGTATGTAGCTGTGTAGTAATGATGGTTGAACCTAGATGATACATTGTGTATAATTGTCACTGACATCATCCGAGCACTGATAAAACATCTGTTTTGTGGCTATGTACAGCTTAATTTAGTAGTTTCTTAAGGTGTGCGTTTTATTTTTTGCAGTCTCAGTTGAACATTTGGATACTTAGAGTGGTATTCGTTTATGAATTACCCACTTGGCCCAGCCACAATCGGTATGTAATTGCAGGCCAGTCAGTTTTCGGCTGCACTTTGGGCCAATGAGTTGTATGGATATCTTGAAACATTGTTTGCGAGTGCCTGTATTAATGGTGATATAGTGTGCCAGTGAATGGTCAGCTCCAGAAATGATTCATGCCTGGCCATAGTGACAAGCTGATAAACACAGAATGAGCTACATATAGTCACTAATATTCGTATGTGGCATGTAATGTTTCTGTCCATAATTCTGATACTATATAGAGGAACTATGTAACAGCAATGGTAAGTAGTTTTTGTATATAATGTTAGATCACTTCACTGCTTTGATGCTGTTGACTTCATAACAACAGCCTGCATTGATGCTTAGAACTTACAATAGTCCCATTTGAGGCGTTGGTATGGTGAGGTAAGGATACTCAGAACGTTTCTCTTGATGAATCTTCTTGGACCTCAAACCACTGAATGAACTCCGATTGCTGCGATCATTCCTGTTACATTGAGTGGCATACTCAAGTGGTTGCAGGAAGAGTACCACTCTATTTGCAAGCAGCAAACTTTGGAAATAGGTTTAGAATAGCAAACTTTGCAGTTCATAATGTACATTTCACTCGTGATAATAGCTGCTTTTTGTAACTGTATTGTACAACGTGGCTGTGTTGCTGTCTAGCTCAAGAGTTTAGATGTTTGTGCGACCAGAACAGCCCACAGCAGTAGTGATTATTGATCATATTCTCTGACTATATTTAGAATAGCAAACACAGAGAAGTCTGGTTAAGCTGAAATCAGACAAACTGTACATGTTGGCTCATGTTTTAGCTGACATTTTATGCACGATGCAGACAGTAATAGATACTTCCAGGTGTTTTATCTGTTTGTGGATCTGTTGTGAATTTTATCACTGCGACTGTTGAAGATTGTGAAGTGTTTGTGATTAGCACAAGATCATGACATTTTTAAGATTATTCAAATATGAATCGTGATGTTTGTTAAAAACTTGTTCGCTTTCCCTTATTGTTTTACGTGTTTTGTGTTTTGAAGTCTTATTAATCGTATTTAATCGTATTCAGATAATTATTTCACTAAATACCGAGATGAATTTTATGAATCTTTTATCTTGATTCAGAGTCAGTGTAGCGATATTTCCAATTCCCGTCACTGAGTTTGATGTTGGCTTCTTGTGCTGTTTTGTGTCAACAGTTCTCTCTATTAAGGTTGTCAAGTGCAATGTGAGTTATGCATTTTACATGTGTATGAATTGCTTGTGCTGGCTTACAGATCTAGCATTTGTGGTGTGTGGTTTTGTAATCAGAAAAAGTCATAATTTATATAGATTTTTTTACAAAAATACTCAAAAATTCCTTAATATTTGATAAAGAAAATATTTGGTAGAATCTGTTGAAGCTTGCCACTTTCGACATCTTAGAAGTTAGAATTGGTTTCTTATTGATTGTTATGGCTATTGGCACAATTGAATTTATAACTTGTGCCTTGTGTTTGGCTGTGGAAGGGCCGGTCACACATCTGAGATCAGAATTAAACGTCATAAGAAATTTATTAATTACCTGATATCAGCATATATTAAGTTTTGGATTATTTTAATCTTGTAAGTGTTTGCAATAACCAGCAGTGTTTTGCTGGTGTCTGTGTGTTGCAGTGCACAGAAGTGTTATGTGTTGAATGGTGTCATTGTGTTCAGAGATGGTTTTCAATATACAGAATTAGAACTATTTTCTGTCCCAAGCAGTATCATGTTAGGGCCCTGTAGCACCTGCAATTGCGGGGGAGGGTGTGGGGAGCAGAGCTTGCAAGGGTCTGCAGCGAGACCTAATACTGAAACAAGCTACAAGTGGAGAACACACACGCAGCCTTTGCCGTGAGGCACTGGTCCCAAGTTTTTTAGTCTGCAGATGTACATGTTACAAGCCATACTTGTAACACGTACAGCTGCAGACTGCCTCATTTTTACCGCAAAGTGCAAAGCGCGGTATTGCCATCGCATGTCGTCTGTCTGTCCGTCCGTCCGTCCGTCCCTCTGTGACGTTGGTGAATTGTGATCACATAGGTTGGAATTCTTCGAAAATAATTTCACGGTTAGTTAGCTTGGGATGTTCGCTCTTTGCAACCCCAACATGACGGGTCTACTCCAAGGGGTTC
>Ga0056114_1001591_pt1 | contig 10576 bp, 5 predicted proteins | sample WorMetHERISLAND1_FD_77005 | JGI IMG/M metagenome (GOLD analysis project Ga0056114, IMG submission 77005) | Marine gutless worms symbiont microbial communities from Max Planck institute for Marine Microbiology, Germany - Olavius loisae HERON... ... | reverse complement strand
TCAAGATGGCGGCCGCCGCCATCTTGGAAAAATTTCGAATGGCCATATCTCCGCAACGGCTCACGATCTACTTATATAGCGCGCATCGCGCGGTCATCTTTGCGATAGCACAGCTTTCTTGTAATATAGGGTTCCGCAGTTTTTACGCAACAGCTTAAAAACGTGACATTCCATTAAAATAAACACATGAATGTCTTTTAATACTGCAGAACTATGGGCAAATATGTATCTATCGTCGCCTACATAAACAACTCAGCTGCGGTCACAAAATCGGTCGCGCCTGCGGCCTACTGACCACTGTCCTTCGATCGCGTCGCCAGTTGTGCCATTGTCACCCTTCATAAACAGGACTGGGATGGGCCCGTAACGGGCCCATCCCAGTCCTGTTTATGAAGTCCAGATTTTGTTGACGGCATCAAGAAGCTTATTAATCGATTCGTCTAATTTCTACGTGCCACGTGATTTCTCGGAAACTTCTCAACGTCGCTGCGTTCTGGGAACATTACAGTGATGAGGCTACTGGACGGTGATTGGTGAAAGAATTTCTACGATCGGTTTAGCCGTTTTGACAGCGCCGAAATGCGGCAGACAAAGGTCGCAGAACATGCCTATGCGACCCGTCACTCAGTCAATCATTTGAGACCATGTGATTCGTTAAACATTATGCTAGTTTTATTTTGACGTTCAGTAGTAACGTAGTAACTATCTATTTATCTTGCACCGTTTACGAGAAACAGCGACTTAAACAGGTCTAAAATTGATATTTTATACCAAAGTTAAATGGCCAAGTTGAGGGTGGCACGCCGGAATTTCTAAAAAAACCACTTCTGTTCTGATTAATCTGGAACGATCGATAGGGCTACAAGGTGGTGTCTGTCATCGTGACTCGTCGACTCAGCCAATGTTAACGGTTAAGCGTGAGAGAGAAAAGAACAGGCACCTCTCGACATCATGTGCGGACAAAATACGTTACTTGTGAGTCGTGACAATAAAATGCGCACTAGAAGTCTATAAAGTCTGACACAGCCGTGCGTGATTGTCAAATGTTAAGAAAAAATAATGTTACGAACCAACAACAGATCGAGGTAGAACAACGATCTCGAAATGCAACAGACAGGTACACTAATCACTTAGCCACTGTACGACTACTAATATAGGCCTATAGTAAGTGAACGGAAATGAATTTGTTTCTGGACGCTTGCACTGCAGCTATACGACCATGGCCTAGATGGTTAATCGTTGACGTCACTTGATCCTGAAAGTTTCAGACCCGGCTCGACAACGGCTGCAGATACAGACTTGGTTGCAATGCAGCACATTAGGAAATGTCCACTTAAGGGTCAAATAGTCACGTGACCGACGACATCACGTGACCCTTAAAGGTCAAGGTCATGACCCCAATATGCTTTAGGCCCCAATATCTCGGAAACAGCTGGAGATGCTATTTAGCAACATTGCTAATTAGATAGTCTGCTGCAGGCACTGGCAGTACGGTCAGCTATCCGACAGTGGCGACAGCTTGGCTTCTTGTTTCTATTACCATCATACAAAATTGTAGGCCTAATAAACCACAAACGAAAGCGATTTTTGCTCGTAAGCAGACAGTGCACAGTGTTCGCATGGAATTGATTAAATGTGCATCTGTTTGAAAAATATGGTAAATTTCCGGGGCAGGACTTCATGGGAGCTCAAGATTGATGAACGCATTGAATATAAACTCCTCTCATTCACCTACAAAGTTCTTACAACCAGCCAACCTGACTACCTACACAATCTTATCTCTGTTTACTGTTCAGTCTACAGGTAGAACCCGCTTCTCATCTGCTGTCAACTTAGCTCGACCATCTGTATCTTCCTCATTACAAATCACCAACCGCTCTTTTAGATATGCATCACCTTACCTGTGGAATCAGCCCCTTCTTCATTCCGTCAACCTCATTCTGTTCACTCTCCTCCTGGTTCACCTCATCCTACGTATATCATCCCATCACAGACACCACCTTCGCTCTCACCATCACTCCATCGGTCTTTCACTTCAGACTTAAAACTCATCTTTCACACATCCTTTCCTCCATAGTCATTCTTATAGTCGTTTTATTATTATTAAGCAATCATTAACTACCAATGTTTAGTCAAATTTTGCAAAGTGTTTTTATGTAGTGAGATGATTGTTCTAGTTGAATTGATGGTATTTACTGTATATTGCTTGTATTGCAATGTAAGTGGCCTTGTGGTCCTTTTGTTAAATAAATTTGATTTGATTTGACTTGATAGTCATTCTTATTCCTTCCTGACTGCCTTCACGGACCTTGAACCTGTACTGAATTATTTAAAGGGGCACTCCGGCACTGGCGTTTTTTGTTTGTTTTAGTTTCTTCTTTTACATACTTTTACGTATTTTTTCTGGCAATACGTGTGCAAGATTAAGTTGATCACTCAGCTTTTAGTCCACGTACCTTAAACTGCTCTTTCGTATCGTATCGATCGTGTCGTATAGGAAGGAAATTTAGGGCGGGAATTGTCCTGGGAATGTTATTTCAGTCAGAACCCGCTAATCGTGACGGGTCGATCATGACTAAGGTCAAATGAAAATGTCACTCCCAACAGATGAAGATGGTCGCTGGCGACTATTGTGTAATTCAACCGAGATGTAGGCGTAGCACTTGAAGCCAGCGCAGCCTTGCTGAGAGATATTGATCCAACTCACAGCAGCTCAGTTTAGTCCATGTTGAGCTTGAGACGGTTGACGGACATCCAGTGGCCGATATCTGAGATGCATAGCTCAAGCAGAGCAGCAGCAGCGGTCAGCAATCGCACATTTGGATGTGGTGAAAGTGTAGATACGTTTGCATGTCATCAGCGAATGCGCGCGAAGACACACCATGCTTCTCCGCTACGCCCAATAGGTCCGTCGTGCACAGAATGAATAACAGATCCTCAGATCTGATCCTTGCGGGATGGAGCACACAACGTTAAACTCTCTATCGTATCGTATACAATGTATGCTGAACTGTCGCTGATTACGACACGGAAAGTCCTACCAGACAGATACGACCTGAACCAGTCAAGTACAACCCAAACCGTCGCTCAAACCAGAGCAGCAGTTGATTGCGCGGCCAGTTCAAGGATACAGAGGACAGACCACTGCCTGTATAACAGATCATTGAAGATGAATCTATTTTATTGTAAAACATGGCGACCAGCACTAGATGAGCTTTATTGGCTTTCTGGCAGCCCGCCATATGTAAAACGTGATTGATTTGATTGATGATTTATATTGGTTACCGCCGTCCCAGTAAGCTTACTGCTTTTGAAATCGCCATATCTGTGTGTGGAACCGTCTTTGTTACTTACAGCAGTCTTCTAACTAAATTGATGTAATCTCCTGCTAATTGGCTGAAAGCTATTTAAAGCTTTATTTACTTGTGTGTGTATCTTTAACCCCAACAACACAACATCATTGTAAGAGCGTTTGTTCTGGTCTGTATGTCCTAACATCCTACTCGTTATACCACCATGGTAGCATAAGATGCAAAAGCATTTGCTAGAACACAAATGACACCTTTGAAGCGTATGCTTGCAACAGTAAAACACCGTGTCATTAGCACTCATTGCATGCACATGGCAAATTTCAGCAATTCACAAGAGGTTAAATCATAAGTAAGTAAGTAAGAACATTTCTAAAGCGCTAATTACAAGAAGTCACTAGGCGCTGTGGTCCCATAACCCAAACAAATGGGTCTTTAATCACCATTTAAACTGTACTAGACTGTCAGACTGTCTTAGTTCGGTTGGCAAAGAGTTCCACACTCGTGGGCCAGCAACGGCAAAACACCGGTCGCCATAGGTGGTCCGTGTACGTCGGACGGCGCAGGTCACAGTCAGACGAACGGAGTTGACGCGGACGGACGTCGGAGACGAGTTGACAGTCATCTGCCAAGTACGACGGTGCCAGGCTATCTAGACACTGGCAGACCAGGACAGCGATCTTGAACAGTACTAGCTGTCGTACAGACTGTACGATTTACAGTGGAGACGTAATAAGGTTGGCTTGGTGTGATCCGTAATCCGGATACAAGTCGCGCCGCAACATTAATAGTCTACTACATACTGGTGATTCAAACACAGTTTAAAAACCCTCAACAATATTCATGTTCTTTACAAAGCACAACTGACAACTATTCATCTAACAAAAGTAAGTAAGAGTCGTTAACAAATGTACACCAAAGTATCAATCTGATCATTAAAGAAACACCGATCAGCAAAACATGAAACTATTATACACTACACACAAATCATATAAAAGTCAGTTCGTCTTTGATGACTAGTGTGTCGATTAACAAACAGACAAAATACATACAGTACTAGCAATGCCACATAAACATCTATTGACAAACATATTATTGAACTGGTTGGCACTAATGTGGATCAGAGTATAATCATGTCCCCTAGACCGGAGATTTATTAAATGATTAAGTTTTTATGGGAGCAAGCAGTGTAGACTAATTAATCTTGTTTTTCAAACAGTTTTGAGAGTAACCGAAATGAGTCCTGCAAAGGCTGGAAGTGCATAAGTTATTTGAGAGTGGATGAGGGCCTGAAAATGACGTATAATCATCGAGTTGATATTCTAATGTCACATCAGTTCATAATCACCAAACAACTGGACAATGTAAGTGAATATTCAATAAACTCAGTCTCTCATTGCAACATAAGACAGCGGCAGCTCATTCAGCCCAACATTAAACGGTTTATTTGGTAAATTGCTATGCTGTGAAGTCAACTGGTTATCGCTATCTATGCTGGTGCTATCGGCATCCAGTTCAGTAATATCACTGCTTGATGCTGCTTCTACAGCTGCTCTGTCAAACTGTGCCTTTCGATGAACTAGCTCAGCTGCCCAATTCAGATCATCTTCTCTCAGATCAGCATCTTCCGGGTTAATGTGAACAGCTCGCGAAAAGCTCTTCAATGCCTGGACACAAATTGAATCAACAGAAATCAATTTTAAACAAATTTAACAATTTTGTTACAGCTGAAGTGACAACCTAATATTTCAACAATCATCATCGCAACTAATATCGAAAATTTCAACCACAAAAGTTACTTTTAAATGGTGACTTTTGTGACTGTAATTAATGACTACATTAATAATCACTTTGGTTGTTAAACATTAATTATTAATTAATTGATAATAATTATCATTAACAGTCACAAGTGATAATTAATATCACTTGCACCAGCTCCATCAAAACCTCCATCTTTTTTGGCACGACCACCCGTTGACACACCTACAAAATGTGTGCAAGCAATAGTCGACTTACTGGCTGGCATTCGTTTTGAATCTAAAAAAGTTCTATATTTCTATAAGAAAACTGCAAAAACTGCTCCAGTACAACGTTGCAGACTGCGAGACTGCCTGCACTGGTAGCAGAAATCAACAGAGAACTGACTGAGATATCAGCACAGTACGAGTTGATATGGATGAGGATACCTGCTAATGTAATTTCAGACCCTCTGCAGGGATGCATGTTTACAGGAAACCAACTTACTGCATTTGTGCTCTCAACAAACAAGAAACCAAGCTGTCGCTAGGATAGCCGACCGTACAGCATTTCAGTAGACCATACATGTAGACTATAGTAACCCGACAGTCAATAGCAATGGTAAGATACAGGGACACAGTGATTTGATTTGGACCATGAACGAATAATGTGGCGAAATATTAAACTGCTGAAATTAAAATCGCACTTTTAGTTATCACGCACACTATATTGCGCCCATTAACCTTCGCCCGTCCCTTAAAGTCCTCTGGTTTGCACCTGTGGGGTCCTGTGCATCCAGCGAAAACAACGTTTGCCAAGCTAGCCTCTCGTTCAAACAGCCTATAAGCCGCCGAGGCTAATTGGACACTTTCCCTATTGAACTGAACGTGACGATAGGCCCACTTTGGGGGAAAATTATTTATGCGTCAGATTGGCAGTTCCCATACAAAGCCCTGTACCAAATCTGAAGTTTCTAGCTCAAGTAGTTTTGAAGATATGTTCAATCGCATGCCAAGAATTGTAGGGATCACGTGAGCTAGGCCACGCCCACTTTTAGGGAATATTATTTCTGCGCCCGTTCAGCATTCCCCATACAAAGCTGTGTACCAAATTTGAAGTCTCTAGCTCAAGTAGTTTTGGAGATATTGACGCCACAATGGTTGACATGATCTTGAACGACCTCTAAACAAAGGTCAAGGTCATTTTGGTACCAATCGATTTCTCATATACGACTTCCTATAGTCTGTCAATAGTAACTTTTGCACTACGACGCACCGTTTAGCCACAATACATTCCGTACAGACGACGACAATGATGGCGACAGACGCAAACCTGTAGCATAAGCGCGACCGTACGACCGTACTAAGTACGGTCGGCTAAAAGCTACAAATGGAACAGATCTATACCATATTATAAAGTGACCACTTTCAAATTAATTAATTACTTACAATTAATTACAAATTATTACAATTAATTACAAATTAATTACTAAATAGTTTGTGTCTAGTGTTGGGTATCTAAGTTCAGAAAGATGACACAAATAGAATAATGTCCAGTTCTTCGGCAGTCAGTCAGAGAATGGAGAATAAGCAAAGTGACCATAAATAGCCACTCAATGTCATTCAAGGTCATCAATCTTGGCACCAACTGAAAGCCCATAGGCAACTACATATAAGTACTTAATACTGACTATGTCTTTATCTGGCTACATTTCAGAGATGTTGCAGAGTTTTAGCACCAAAATCCAGTTTTTCCATAAACATCCCTATTCCACCTGGAATATCGGCATGATCCCCAAGGCACAAGTTGATGCTTCCTTGCCATCTGGTAGCGAAGCATCTATTTTTGAGTATTATTTTCAAAAATTCAAAACTATATGATCAGGGTACCATACACCATCGAAGACAGACAGACGACTTACCACAACATAACTGTGCTCTATGTTAATTTGTGTATAATGTAGGAAATTTAAAGAATTGTAACAGTAAGAACAATTAATCTATGCTAACCAGTTTTACTTCTCCCAAACCCAACTGAGCTCGACCCAACGTCTGATGACCTATCCACCATTTTGTATTCAAGCTGACTGCCTTCTCAGCAGCACAAACAGCTGGATATACTTCACCCAGAGACATCAGCACCTACAGACAAATTCAGTCAATCTAAAATATACAGCATAAAATATTTCAACAAGTCTGTTTATGGTGTAGCATCCTCGCAAATTGTATGGCTCTAGGTAAAAAATTCAGTACATGGAAACATGGTGTGTGTCAAAAATGTGGAAGACTTGCTCCCTTAGTTGGGCTATGGATTTGACCCTGGGAATCCTCACCTTGCCCTGTTTTGGTCACAGTGTCAGATTTGGTAACTCTCCAGCATGGAGATCTTGGTGTAAATTTTTTTTCTGGTTGCTGGTTGTTTGTTGTTTTTTGGTCACCCTATAGTTTGACGCAGTGTATGAGCTGTTTAGTATGACAATTAGGCATTAGCCATCTACAAAATATAACAAAAACTCTATCAAATGTGACAGCAAAATAACTATAACTGGTCAGATTATTTTCATTTCAGAATGGTCATTACAAAGGATGTTTTCATCACTGATAAATGCTAATTTCATGAGACTCCGTCTGACCTGTGCCCTCATTTCATACAGTTTTTCATCGTTTGGAGTTAGCTGCAGGGCTTCATCCCATTTATGAAGAGCTTCCCAATACCTGAAATGATAAACACACAGCATACTACAAGAATATTACTAGTGGTACATCGGCAATCCACCAATGAACCTTCCACATTTTCTTGTTGTCGACTGCAGGTCGCAATGGTCAGCTAACTAGTTAACTGAAAACATATCTGCTGACCCTATATGGACCTACAACCGACCCAAGACTGCCTCCTAACTCTTACAGGTATGTTGGGCCCCAGAATGCTCAATATTGCCAACTACTTACAAGATGCTGAATACATAAATATACACCGTGAGGCAAAAAAATTGCACCCTTGTCGGTTTTGCAATAACCTAATCAAGCAGAGGTCTAGTATATCAATTTTTTGAAAGCAGTTACCTGAATTAATTTGTAACAAAACGGTGTAAAAATGTCACCTTTGCTGACCAAGTATTTTTAATGTACGAAATCCAATACACACGTCATAATTGTTTAACAACCAGAGCTAGAACTTTAAAAAGTCCTGACTGGTTAAAAGTCGTGAAACAAAAAAACCAATGTAAGTTTCATAACAAATTATTGACAGCTGTGGAACAGTACATCATAGCATGTGTTCAAAATTCTTTCCTTTGGCTTTGAAACATGCATTAAGGCAAACTCGCCATTGGTCAATCAGCTTTTAATTTTACAAAGTCTGTCAAACAGGCAGGTGATGTGATATTCTCGTGTGCATTTATATGCCAAAAGTTATCATAGTATGGCATAATTTTGCAAAGTTACTGCACCAGTAAGAAGGGTGCAATTTTTATGCCTCACAGTGTATATCTCATTTCTTAAACTCTAGATAATATGCTGATCTATTGTTAGTAATTTTTCACTAAATATCACAAGATCACCGATCTGCTGGAATTATAGCTACTACGATTATACTCAACTTGAAAGATTAAGTAAATTGCTTCTTTGCTGAAACGTCTTGAATAGTTATGGTAGTGTGGTTCACATGGGAATGGGTAACACATAAATTACTCTTTTCTTTGCCAAGCTGCATCAAAAATCCCCAAAACTAACAGACTACTACAAAAATGACTGCATGACACAACACACGTAAAGACTATGACACATCTGAAAGTTTTCTAAAAGTTTGAAAGTCACTTTTGAAAGAAAACTCAGATGTGGCATACACACTTGCGCAAGTTTTTGCTTGCGAAAGTCAACTTTCAGAAATAGAACAAGTTCTATTCCTGAAAGTTTTCTTTCACAAATGGTGAGCTGTGATTGGTCAGTCAGAATCACAGCACAGTAGCATCAATGAAATGCCACTTTTAACCTGCCACTTTCGCTGTTCAACTTGCAATGTGTCACGTGTCATGTAAAACTTTCGCAAGTAACTTGAGCAAGTTTTCTTGTGAAAGTTTCTTGCGCAAGTGACTTAAATTGCAAGACACTTTCAGATGTGTCACAGGCTTAAAATTTAACAGTATTATGACATATAACATATCACACAAGAATTCCTGTTGAAGTTCACCAGTAACCAACAAATTTTAAAATTATGAATAATATTAATCAAAATATGGATATTATTTGTAAAACTACAAAGCTTGTTTACTTTTCGTTATCTAGTATAGTCTGTTACACTAAATATAAGCTTTCCTCAAAAATAAAATGAAAAACTAGAAAACATATTTGCAACCTTTCTGCCTCAGCCAATGTAACGCCGTCAAGTTGTAACCGTTCGCTTTTTGTGTGGGCGTCTTCCAATTGCAGACATTTTCTCTTAGCAGCCAAACGCAACCAGTCAACATCATCACTGTCTAAAGGTTCATCTATTACAGTTTTAGAATTGGCTTCAAATCTTTCTGAAACTTCTTTCACCACATTACTTCCGATTTTTCGCTTCCAACCAAACGACGTCATAGTTTTTTGATGTGGATAACACGACACCTAGCCTAGCGAGTGTCACCAGGTGCGTTCGCGATGGGATTGCTAAACACAAAATTAGTGCAATTCGATATAATCAGTAATGTTTGTAAACATCACTAAGCGTAAATTTCGCATCGAAAAATCACTGTAAAAATATCTGAAAACAAACAAGTAGAGCGGAAATGGTAATAACTTCTATAACACACGACACATAAAAGCAGATCTGAACTTGAAACTCGACGGCACTAGCCTCCACTATGACGGTGACGCCGTATCCGTGACAGTCCCAACTCCTACACATGGGCAGCTCTGATTATCTTTCAGGTAGGTCTACAGATATTGGTAATTGGCAGATGTCACGGTCCACTGAAATTAGCGTAGAGCTCTTCCTCAACTGTTATTTCATTGGGTTTCATCTGAAATATAGATGCACCATTGAAACAGTTTCCGTTTTGCGTATTGTTGTAGATTTACGGGAATAAGTCATGCCGAAAATACGTAAAGTCAAGAAAAAGCCGGGTGCAGTTCCTGTCAAACAAGGTATCTCACCTGGTATCTCACCTGGTGCGGCTGCACCACTGGCGTTTCCTCCATTATAGAAGTCAAGAAGTGTGACAGCAAGTTCCAGAACTGGCAGCTAATGGATTTAGCGGACTAGTTGTCCATGAAGAAATCCATCTGTTTGGAACGGATCTTTTCAAGCTGATTCTTGAAGGCATTTACAGTTTTTCACTTCGACTGTACAGTGAGGCAGACTGTTCTATCGATTCAATACACGGACAGAGAAGAAGTAAAGTCTTGCATCGCATGTACTGTGAGCTTTACCCAGTTTCCAACTGTGGCCACGAGTGTATCTTCCATCAGCTAGCTGAAAGTAAGACTGCAATGGAACTGATGAAAAGCCTCGTACCATCTTGAACAATTCGATCAGATCTGCACGATTTCTTC
>Ga0056114_1001590_pt1 | contig 10578 bp, 7 predicted proteins | sample WorMetHERISLAND1_FD_77005 | JGI IMG/M metagenome (GOLD analysis project Ga0056114, IMG submission 77005) | Marine gutless worms symbiont microbial communities from Max Planck institute for Marine Microbiology, Germany - Olavius loisae HERON... ... | reverse complement strand
GTTAAGCCGTCATTTGTAATTTTTGACGTCCAGGCACTCTGACGCTCAGCCCTGGGCGTCAGAGTGCCCGGATGTCAAAAATTACAAATGACAGCTTAACCCGGTCTGGCACAGGATGCTTTATAGCTGTACCCATATGGCAAGTTAAAGGGTTAATCACACTCTGTAATTTTTCTTGTCGACATTGATATAGTGGAGTCTTGTGGCTCGTCCCAGCGGCACGTATAGGTAGGTAATGGAACGGAAAGAACGCTACAGATGAGTAGATGATTGACAGGTGTGCAGGTGCTCGTTCAGTCTACCTGCTGAGATGACGTCATGTTGAGTCGTTTAATTGGTCGACATCGAATCCTCTGCAGCTGTCGTGTAGAAGTGATAATTAGTTTGGCCGGCTGTGTGTGTGTACGATTACTAGTGCACTCCAGTCGGTCGTCGTCTGTCGCTCTCCTTCCGTGCAGTAATGTAACGACAGCTCGTTGGCATCAATCCCTGCCACCGGCTACGGCTGCCGATGTGTTCAATTACAGCGCGTTATTGATTTCTCCCGGCGGCCACGGACACTTGTTTTGTTCCCGTCGTGCAATGCGGTGATTACCTGTATACCTGCGTGGCTATGGGCTGAGGTTCCGTAACTCATCCACTGTCTGTATTACCTCGCAGGCAGGATAACATTGCTAGTGCTTCTCAACTGTCTGTTGGGAACTTGGGATTTGGCCGGCGGCGACGTGGGTGGTCGACTGTGTAAGCTGTAGACATGGCGGGAGGGGGAGGCGTGCTGGGTGGCCGACGATCGATAAGTCAAGGTCGTCGTCGTTGTGCTTGTAGTGATGCTGCGCCGCGAGTGTGCTATCGATCGCACACTTAGATACTCTGTGCTATTTTTAGCCGCTGGCTAGCATCCAGTCTGTCCGCAGTCCGTACCACTCGCTGTACGGTACGAGCAGATCTAAACAATGACTATAAATGATAAATGGCATGAGAAATCTGTCAGTTGACCTGGCCCAACCCGAGGACCGCCAACTGGCTGGTTTAGAGTTCAGTGTCTGTTGCAGCTAGTGAAAACTGGTGTTTAATCATGCATTTGTTAGAAATACAAGAAAGCGATAGCACTGCGTGTATGAAGGCCCCTAGCGAAGAAATCTATGGCAAATCGACGCAAAGAACATAATGTTGAAAAGTACATTCAGCGAGTTAATACGACTCTACCTTCATTCGTTTAGCATCAGTTGTTGCCCCTCCCAAATCTGCGAAATCCCGCAAAATTCTCCGAAAATTCAGAGTTTCGAACTAGCAGTTCAAGGTCATCCATAGTCATCGATCTTGGTGCCAATCGAAAATGCATATGCAACTTCCTATTAGCCATTAATAGTAACTTAGAGGACTTTGTTGACGCCCCTTGCAGAGGAACGCCCTACGATATCAACGTAATCTATAGATCGCTGAAAAGTACATTTAAAGGGCTACAATTCCGTCGCTGACAATACTGGTCTATTCGTTTAGCCGTTGTTAGCTCCCAAATGTGCGAAATTCTGAGTGAATTTGAACATAACAGGTCAAGGTTATTCAAGGTCATCGATCTTGGTGTCAATCGAAAGCGCATATGCGACTTCCTATTAGTCATTAATAGTAACTTTGGACGTATCTCCTACCGTTTTTGAAGTATTGACGTTTTAAGCTAGAAAATGCATTGTTTATCTACCCCTCACTTGTTTGACGACCCCGCTCGGGGGAACGCGGCAGAATTTCTGGATGAAACTTACCCTGCAAAAACTAGATGGATTGGATGGGACTACCTTATGGTGAAAGTTGCACAATAATATAACATCGACCGTTTTGATTGATCCACCTGTGTGACAGACGGACATACGAGTGATAGCATTATATGCTGTCACGTGCTAAAAACGTATTTTTACTAAGTATTTATTAGCTAGAGGCTTTTGATGGGGAGAAGACGCGAGGGTGAGAGAGATGAGCTTGAACGTGAAAGCTGCATGACAGGAGTCATGAGTGGATCTGACTGGGAGATATACGTCGGTCAGAGCAAGGAGTCCTATATATAGGACTATATATAGGAGGACTGTTGGTCGGAGCAGGACATTTATGAGTGAGGCAGTGACTGACTGGACGAGTGTAATGAGTTGAGTTAATGAATTGTTGCTCGCCTGGCGCCGTTTAGTCAATGACGCCACGGCTAGTTTCCGCTTGCCGCGGAGTCAGTGTGATGAATGTGTCGCCTGGATGTGTCCTAGAACTGGAATATTATCCATAGCATGCTGGCCAATACTGGAAAAATACTGCACACATAGTCTGTTATTTACGTCCTTTCAACGATCGAACGTTATGCCTGCCCCTCCACGATGTTGGACTCGAAAGATTGTTAAGTTTGTAAACAGTAAAGAAGGAATTTGTGTCTTTAAAGTGTTTCAAAAATTCATGAATTTGCAGTATTGTCACTTACTTGCTGGTAGTTAGTTATCTACTTGTTTACACTGCTGTCTAAGACTCTGTGTGTGCCCACTCATCGTGCTCCAGTATGGTGTTAAAATCTCTAAATTAAATTCGTGAGAATTATTTCACTTTAACAGCCTGATTGTCCCACCATTTTTATTTTCAGAACACTCAGAAATTCTGTAGGGTCGCATGGCGTTAAATGCAGATAGGATATGGGAAAATGGCAATAACTTACTGTGGCCGGTCTTTGAAATGATACAAGATACTGTGGAACGTTAGTAGGACCGCCTGTGTTATCTGTTGAACCATATGATCTTGAATGACCTTTAACAGTAGCTCATCCAGGGCCAATATCTGGAAAATACTGCATCTGTTGTGCTTATTTCCTCCATTACAACGATAAGAGGTTATGTCTGCCTTTCAACATAGTTACGTTATATGGATATTGAGAACAGGCCATTCATTTCCTGTCTACTGCCCCGCCCTGGTAGACACTGTTTTAAGTTCAGCAGAAAACCCTGAAAACCAGGAATTCAGTTTTTGTTTGAAAAACTGTTGGCATTCTAGCATGAACTTTGTTTCAATGGAAGGGACATTTGTCATTACTATGTCATAATTGTCATTACTATGTGACTAATTTTCTTGTCTTTGTGTGCACTGCAGACATCAGAAAACACAAAGAACTGATTGAACAGTACGACAGAGCGACCGGCCAATATGTTGTCACGATCGTGGAAAAAAGAGCTGGTTAGTTTCCTTCTGACATAAATAATTTCATTTCTGGAGAAAATTTTTTGTGAAGTATGCATTTTGAAATATATGCATAAAATTGAAGTTAATGAACCATTTTTGTTTGTTTTTCGCTGTGCTGATGACGTTGTATCTGTCTCGTATTTTTAACAGCCTTAGCGTATTAGCGTGTAGCTTGTTGCTTCAAAGGTATCACCAACAAACTGCAACGTGTGCTGAACGCAGCAGCCCGCGTCCTGACTGGTAGAGGAAGTTCGACAGCGTCTTGACACATCATGACAGTCTTCACTGGCTTGACATGCCTGAGCGCGTCAAGTATAAAGTCATCATCTTAACTCGTCGCTACCTCATCGGTACCGCGCCTCAGTATCTAGCTGCCGATTGTGTTTCGGTCTCTGAGATGGCACGGAGACGTCATCTATGCTCCGCCGCTGGTCATCAGCTCGTCGTGCAGTCGCAGTCGTACCGTCTGAACTCATGTGGTTTTCAGGCATTTTCTGTACTCGCTCTGTCCGAGACTATCGAACTCTTTGCCTAGACTGTTGCGTGACACTAGCCACATTTGCCACAACACTACTAGCTTTGGACATTCTTTGAAGACATGATTTTTTATCTCACAGTACTAGTGCATAGAGTGCATTAGGGGCTTCGGCGATTATGCGCTATACGTTTTATTTACTTTCCTACCTCCTAAAGGATGAAGATCCCCAATATGTATACCTTGTAATTCTCTGTTAACTGTAGAGCATATACTGTACTGATTACTGATCAGTTGTATGACTTTGCTATCATTTGCCAAAATATCTGTACATCTTCTAATCTCTTAAACTTTAAACTTTCCCGGGCACGATATAGCCGCTAGTTGCGTGCTTCAAATGCCGTTAAACCTTAACCATTCATCCATCCGTTTTACTTACCGGTACTGACTTACTTTCACCTTCATCTGTTCTTCTTAGTTGTGTGAATGGATAGCTTCCATTAGGTCTGTGCTTACTTCGTTATCGTCCTTTTGATCCTGGATTCACCAGCTAGGCTGGCTGGTGTCACTGTAGTAAGTGCTGATGAATATTTAATGTACTTACCCATTGCACATACCCCAGTGGCTGATGTAGTGCTGCATGTCATTCAACTTGCTGGTATATAGACCAATCCTCCATGGTAACTTCACTGCACGTCACTTGGTCATTGATGTCTTGACCTGTAAAAACCGTCTCCCATATAACCTATACTGTGTTGGAGGGGACGTAAAACACTGCTCAATCCAATCCAAAGTCTTGATGTCTTGGACGCTTGACACTGCTTACTGATCTTGAGAGGAGTGTGTATGGCTAAGGGAGAGAGATCTGATAGAAGAACTGCCAGTATATTTAACCTGTCTGGCATTGTTCAAGGCATTGTTTCTTTGAAAGTAAGGCACTCTCCAGTGCCCCTGCATAGAGTACCTATATGCTGACAACTTGAAGGTATGGCAGCAATCAAAGAAAATAGTGTGTGACGTTACCATGGAAACTATCGTTGACCACAGGTGAACCCAGGTAGACCAAGAATTGTGATTACATATATGACATGATTGCCATGCTAGAGATCACTGATTGTGCCTTAAATCATGATTTGTAATGTTTGTTGCTGGTGTGAATGAATTGATGTGTACAGTATCAGCTCCGCAAGTGAAAACGTGGTTCATCATTCGAAGGCTGTTTGAACCGGAGGAGACTTCTGATGTGGCGCCAGCGAGCAGCGGTGATGCCACAGCACATGTCACTGTGAGGGTGGAGAATGCTGTGCTCGACGGAGGAGCAGTGAAAGAGGTGACAACTCTCGGCTTTGTCCACTTGTGTCTGTCGTGCAGTTTAGTATACCATTCTTTCGGTATAGTGAATCTCGATCACCAGCACTGAGGTCATCAAGGAAACAGTCCAATGCACATACGCAGCTTGGTATGGTGATGTTTATTTTGAGAAGAAGGCTTAAGCTCAGTTCATTAACACGTTCACTGCTGGGTGCTGTCCATCCGTGGACTTATGTTTGCCCTGATGCCAATAGGATGTCTGCTGTTGTGTTAGTGTACGGCTGAGTTACTTGTACTGCATGATAACTATATTTGTCAATGGTGCCTGAGCTGCACATCAGAAAGTGTTAACATACTGATAAGTTTGTGTGAAAGACTTTCCACGTGATCAGTAAGATTGTGTGTGTATGCTTAGATGTGCAATAAATACATTTGTGGATTATGCTGTCACAATGTCCGTTGATTTGTAGACTGATAAGAAAGACTTGTCAGCTGCTCAACTGCTTGGTAAACGAGAGCACATGATGACGTCGACAGAGGAACTCAACGGCACGTGTTGTTGTTGTCGCCGTCAGCGTAGTTTACTGATTCATATAATTTGTACAAATTGTAGTGACTATGTAGTGGTTCTGAGTTTACAGTTCTGTAGCGGTGAATGATCTGGAGGCATGCATTATGTTTGGTTGCAGTATGTTTAACGATATGTTGCTTCAGGAGCTATAGTATAGGCTCTATCTGTTTCCTGCTGGATATGCATAAAAGTTCAAAAACCAGGCTTTAGTCACATTTGCTGTGGTTTGTGCTAACGTTAGTAGTTGTCTTGTATGCTTGTTTTTTGTTCTTGGTTGTAGTTTCATTTAGTTTTGTTATTCAAATGATTGGCTGAGAAGGCTGGGTGTTTTGCACCCGTCAAGAGATTGGCTGGGAAGCCCTTAATGATATTTCGACAGGTTTAAGAAAATGTGGCTTATTTTTAGCTAAGCCATGTTTTTACGGCCAGCTGCGGCTTAACAGATTTGCAGATGGCTAGCCAGCTTACTGCATGGATACAGTAAAAGCACCCATTATATGTTGTTTATAGAATGGGGTGATTTTGAACCGAATTTTAAATATGTCAGTTATTTTTTTATAAATCTGGAAAACATAGCTTTACTATTTATGCCCCACATTGAACGATCTGAATGATTTTTACAGGTAACAATGTAAAGTTATGTCCTTGTTCTTGACTTTGTGTAGTTTATCTGTTTGTAATTCACAGCCAGGTGTATCATGTTATAATCAGTCAATCATGGCGTTGTAGGTGAGTTATCTGGTGCGAGTGGCAGCGCGGTTCAGCGAACAGTGACGGCTCGCGATGATTTCGACCGTCAGTTGTTGGAATGCATGAATGACGAGTCAGCCGCTCATGACTACCTCTACAACCCAAAGATCAACAAGTGCACGCTGAGTTTCACTAACCGTGGACTTGAGAGGGAATACCGCAAGAACTACACGAGCTCGGAGTCGTCTGACATGCTGCGGCCAACCCTGGCTCTGCCACGCTACAGTGGTCTCTGGGACGTCATCGTCTCGTGTCTCTTCTTTCTGCTGGTCGTGCTCTGTTGCTTCGTCAGCTTCACCATCCACACGACGTGGATCGTCGTTTGTGTGGTCGGAGTCTTCATCGAGGCTGCCATCCTGCTACCGATGTTCTTCAATGTCTACCTGTCACGTCCGATTACTATCATTCACAGGCTGTCGAGCTGGACGCCGCGACATTTCTTCGGCATCATCGTTGCCAGTCTGCCGTCAGTGGCCGCCTACTCGGCGTTTTCATGTTCCATGTTTGACGAGGTGACGGGCAGCGACCGGTTCTACTGCCTCCTTGTCATCACGACCCTCCTGCACTACTGCAACTTCACATTTCTGAGCTCGTGGATGAAGTCACCGCTAGCGACAGTCGCTGGTCTTGTGCTTCTGATTCTCACGGCTGTTGGGACTTGCCCATCAACAGTGTTTATTCCACCCAGTAACCACCTCAATACGACCGGTTTACCATCTGGCGATGTGCCGTTCCCACAGATATTCATCACCGGCAAGCCACTGCTGTGGAAACTGCCAATCCTTGACATCATTCTGCTCCTGTTACTCGTCTGGTTCTTGAACCGCGAGATTGAGATCAGCTATCGACTGTGCTACCATGGTGACGTCGAGGCAGTGTCTGACCGACAGAAGATACAGGTATTAGCAGTAGCTGTTACCTAGTAGGGCTGTCGAATGATTAATTTTTTTAACTGGCATTAACAAATATGCAAATAATTCTTTTAATCGTGCGTTAGTTAATGCATCAATTAGACAGGTCTATTTATGTTGTATTTTGCAATCAGCGAACAACTACACGTCACATCTACAAGTTGTGACCACTGTCAAATTTGCCATCAAACAATTTTATTAGTTTGTCAACTGAAAATTATTTAGAGAGTGCTGCAACCGCAAACTAATAATTTATTGAATAATATCCGATCGTCAAATGACCGCAGTTTAGCTGAATCCTGCTTCATTGAATTTACATATGTGTGTAAATTTTTTCAGGTGTAATTAATTCTTTAACTTGTTAATGCGCTAACTCGACAGCACTATTATATACGGTAGTTATTTACTTGGTAAAGAACGGTCTTGATATTTACAGTGTATGATTTACTAACCAGTGTTTAAAACAACTGCACAAAAGCCGACAATGATAACCTATACTGTGTTGGCGGGGATGTAAAACACTGCACAATCCAATCGGACAATGATAGTATAGACTGTATAATTCGTCGCTGCAGTGGTAAAAGGTCGTAAGTCCGTTTACTGGAAACAGAGAAAAACGCGAAAAAAGTGTTTCATATATAAAGCCAGACAGAAAGCAAATAAAAATATTAACTAATGATATCAAATGGGTAATCAATTATTATGACAAAAATTTGTATTATATAATGCATGCTGCTAGTGGTATAAAGCTTAAAATGCGAAAAACGCACTCCTTTTACCGTGTACAGCTCAGCCTATTAATGCACGTAAGAAGGTCGTAACTGTTAGTTACGACCTTCTACCGCGGCAGCCGTGGACAAAGGCCGTAAGTGATACGAACTACCTGCGCTCATGAATACTCGAGTGGCCGTAACTAATTAACAACAAAATCCTGCTTTTGTAGCGCTGAAATTAACAAATGTTTAGAAGTACAGTTTTCTTTGTAGCTTTAGGAGCTTGTCGTCGTTATTATTATGACTTAGAACTTTTACGCGGTAAAAGGTCGTAACTACTTACGCCGCACTTCCATACCAGAATTCCACACCAACTAGCATGGTAAACGGTCGTAACTGAACACCGCAGTCCAGTTACGACGTTCTTCCACAGCAGCGGTGTCAAGATGCAAAACGTCGTAACAGTTTTTCGCATTTTAATCTATCAAAAACGGCATATTTTTGTACAAGTTTTATATGAGAAAATCCGGAACAATGTGGGCTATTCATAGGTGTTCTTAACTCAAAAACCCAGACTTACGACCTTTTACCATTGCGGCGACAAATTGTGTAAACATACAGGAAGGGCAAGAATCATGCGAAATGTTCTGCACCAGCAAACCCTAATTAAAGTTTGCCTGTGGGAGTTTTTCTGTGGGAGGTCTTTGGGCGAATCAGTGTGATCAGCACCATTGCATTGGGCTGCTACCAGCTGACCACAGGGTACTGGTGGAGCTATGCTGATGACAATTATCTGCTACAGTGGTTGTGGATATAGTTCAAGAAAAATATGTGTTAACTAATGCATAACTAATGCATTTGTTGACAGTAGATGGCAGTGTCGTTGTCACTGCACCAGTGGTTGTTGCATGTGAAAGGGCTTTTTATTTAGTTCATTTAGCAGAATAACTATGACTTCATCTTTAATTTTGATGGCAGTGTTTTCTCATTAGAGGAATTCTTTGGTCTTGTTTTGTTGTAACTGTATTTATGAAGCGTTGCTGTTTAGCTGCTGAGCTGTTGAGACTGGGTGCTCTAGAACGGCACTTAGTATAAGTAAGCAAAACGATATAATGGGAATGTAAATGAATGGATGTCAGCCAGGCTGAGAACAGATACGATCTCCAGAGGCATTGAGCCAACACATGACCAAAGTCACCAACCTCGCAGTTGGCTGATGTTGTATTTCTGCCACTATCATGGTTACAGTCATGGCCTCACAGTGTCACTTTCATTTGGCCAGTACTAAATACAGTAGTTACCATAGAGCAGCATTGAATCCTAGAGCTGTAAAGTCTCGTTACCACGACACTCTGAGCATTGTGTTGTCATTGGTTACCAAAGGAAAATGTTTCAGTGTGTAACAGCACTGAGTCATTGTTTTTATTTCTTTTCTGTGTCTTTATACACTTTCCATTATGACAGTGAGTGGACCAGAAGCCGAATGATTAGCTATATCGGTGGACATGTCTTTAGTTTGCCATGTTTGACAGTTTGAGAAAGAGCAAGCTGACTCGCTGCTGCGCAACATCCTTCCAGAGCACGTCGCCGACGTATTGAAGAGACACGAGGGATACTCACAGACATATGAAAATGTGGGTGTCATCTTCGCCAAGATATCCAACTTTGACGACTTCTATGATGAGGCGTACGAAGGCGGCCGAGAGTTCCTGCGTGTTCTGAACGAGTTGATGGGAGACTTTGAGGAGCTGTTTGACACCCCCAAGTACAAGGACGTTGAGAAGATAAAAACCATCGGATCATGTCTGATGGCCTCGGCGGGACTGAACAAGGAAAAACGAGACCAGAACAGCGACCCAAAAGCTCATCTCTATGCTCTGATGGATTTCTCTATGGACCTGCTGAAGAAACTTGCCCAGTTCAACCGTGACATGCTTAGCTTTCAGTTTGAGATGGAGATCGGGTACAACTTTGGTGAAGTGACGGCTGGAGTCGTCGGAACGACAAAGCTGCTCTATGACATCTGGGGTGATGCTGTCAACGTGGCCAGTCGCATGTATTCAACTGGTGTCCATGGAAAAATTCAGGTTTGCTCACTTCTCCTGGTGGTTTTATATTTGTTAGATTTAACACTGTTGGTTAGATGACTGGAAGGTTATGTGAATTTGTAAGTAACACTTGCTGTAACTTAATCATTGAAGGTACTTTTGGAGGATGTAGCGTGGTGTGGATCATCTGTCCATTGGTGGATTGCGCTTCCTACAGCTGTAATCAGAAACAGTACAAGGCAGCACCAAAGTTACTATTGAACATTAATAGGAAGTCATGTCAAATCTATATCCATCCAATGACCCCTAACCCCGGTTTCAAGGTCAAAGTACTTTTCAAAGGCAAATATCTCATGAGACAAGCTTACCACAGGACGCTGGTAGGAAACCATAGGCAAGCTATCGAAGGTACTACTTTCACACTTGATGACCATGAGTTTTGACCATGACCATGAGACCATGCGTTGATGGCCAATGAGTCACTTTAACTTTTGACTTAGCCTTTCGCTCAGCGAATCGCTGAGCGAAACCTTAAGCTGAACGCTAAAGTCCGTACTTAGACCAAAGTTCAACTTAACTTTGGACTTAGACTTTG
>Ga0056114_1001589_pt1 | contig 10579 bp, 4 predicted proteins | sample WorMetHERISLAND1_FD_77005 | JGI IMG/M metagenome (GOLD analysis project Ga0056114, IMG submission 77005) | Marine gutless worms symbiont microbial communities from Max Planck institute for Marine Microbiology, Germany - Olavius loisae HERON... ... | reverse complement strand
GTCTGTCTCAATGATCAGCTGCCTTGCTCTTAGTCTCTCTGCCTTTGCATTGACCGGTCTTGTTCTTCTGTCTGTCTCAATGATCAGCTGCCTTGCTCTTAGTCTCTCTGCCTTTGCATTGACTTACCATTGTAAATCTCTGCTTTCATGAAGATTCCTTGGTTGGAGATGGCCGTGCATTCTTGTTAATGAAGAAAACCATATCTCACACTTCTACAGGTCTAGTTTTGGTTAATAACACGGCTTACTTCTGGAAGCGTTAGTGACATTTGTCATACTACATGTACTTGAGGTAATGTCAACACTGGCTATCGCTAATTGAGAACATGTTATGCCGATACAGTCGAGTTTGAGATGGTGAAATGTGTATCATTACAAAGATGTGCGGATGATGATGATTTAGATACAAATTATTGAGGATTTGTGACACGAGGTAGAGAATGTTGGTTTATGACGCAAGCAGTAATTATAACAATAATAAATTATTATTATTATAAATGGCTGTCTTTCATAGTGTTTATATTTGTCCTGATTTCTGGCAGTTATAAGTGATATGTACTGTGATCAAACTAGGTATTGCACACCCCAAGATGCTGAAGAGAATAACTGATGACTTCTGCATCACTGCCAGATAAATTGTCATTACGTGTGGTGGTTATCATGACAGACAGGATATGAAGGCAATGCGATACATAGTGCTCATCATATTACACAAAGCCAAAGACTGAGCATCATTTTTGCAGCAATAAATTGTTAACGGTACGTATAGTGTCTCTCGGTGTATTTTGCAGGCAGGTGTTAAGCACATCATCCTGGCAGTCAGCTACCGAGCAGAGATGCTTGAGAAGGAGCTCAAAGTTGAGGAAGAGCGAGTAAGTGATTGCAGTGTTGTAGTGTTTTTGTTTTGTTTGTCACATTTGCTTCTTTTTGTCACAGTATTAAGCAAAAAGCTGCAGTTTTATTTCCAGAAACTGTGCAGTTATATTGCCAAAACAATCAAGCTTTGTTAAAGTAATCAAAAGCTTCTTACAGCACAAAGCCAATAAATGAGGCCAAATGCTGCACGTTTTTTAGAAAACCATCATTTTTGCAGCACATTTAAAATGTTAAACTTTATATTGGAATAAATTATACACTGCTGTACAATGAGAACTGTTATGAAACTACTGTTTTGGTCTGGGAAGGTTTACTGTGTGTCAGTTTGGAGACAAGTCTAGCGGCAACCTACGGGAATTTAATCTGCTGATTCCAGTTCATTGTACTCCATGTATCATGTTGTCATAAAGATGACAGAAGAATTATTGTTGTTTTGTAATGATAGTCCGTAGTGAATGGTCAACTCTATTTTTGTCGTTGTTTGCAGTTAGGAATACGAATCACAATATCTGTGGAGAAGGAACCGCTGGGCACAGGCTAGTGTAACAGTCAGTTCATTCCTGCTAGTTTATTGATATTTGTCTCTGATCAAGTACAGTAATTAGATCCAGTGTGGCAGAAGTTACTAAGAGATTGTGAAGACTATTGTGGCACTCAGATCTTTAGCTATCATCTGATATCTGTAATTTGTTTTTTCCTGTATGTGTCACTGGTTGATTTTGTCATCTTTCATACTTCTCAACTACAGCGCTGTCTCAACAGCACTGCACGGCACAGATGTTATTTCCTGTATTTTGTACGCTGTCGCTTTTTATTTTGTTGTTTACAATTGAAGTTTCTTGTTATGTTAACAAAATTTGAACAAAATGATCAAAAGAAGCAAAATACAGAGTCATGTTGTTATTTTACCATGTTGGACCTGTTAAACATCCCAACTGTTGCGTTGAGCGGTTATCTTTAAATGCTAGCCAGTTTTCAAATTACCCCAATATTGGTAATACTGATAGTGACAATATGCTACAACAAGGTGAATCACCTCCTTGTCCTTACCTTTCTCTTCATTCATACACTCACTACTCAGGTAAGGTCATCACTGCTGTGACTAATTCACCTGTTGATTACTTGTTTTCCAATCATTGCATTGTGTGTGTGTTTGTGTTTGTAGCTGGGCCTCTGGCACTTGCTCGTGGAATCTTGTTAGAAAACTCTGACCCGTTTTTCGTGCTCAATAGTGACATTATCTGTGACTTTCCGTTTAGTGATATGATAGCATTTCATAAGAATCACGGCAAGCAAGGCACCATCGTGGTTTGTCAAACTGCACTGAGTTGTATTATGAGTAGTAATTTCATAGCAGTCTGCTGTCAACTACCATGTCTAGTTATGAATGTGAGCAGTTGATCAGATTTTGGAGTAAAAGGTCACTGAGTACTTGCTATAGTGCTGCTTGCATGCTTACTTGTGAACAGCAGCGCTTTACAATCTTTGAAGTGGCAGCTGAATTGGCATGAGCTAGTGGTATCCTGGTGCATCATGCAACTGTCCATTGCACGCGATAGTGGACAATTGGACACATGGTGCAGCATGACAGATACCACCACCCACCCCATCAGCCACACTAGGCCTTCACCCCATAGATCGTAGCCTAGTAATCATTAACCGACCCTGTATGATGGCATGCTAAGTTGCTGTTGGTTCACAGCAGCCGCGGGCGGGATTCAAACCTGCAACTTCATGATCACAAGTCTGGCACATGGCCACCAGGCACTAGTAGTTACTGTAGCAACTTGACAATAATTGGTAAGTTCTTGTACTTGCTGGTGACATCAGTATATTGTATTATATGGACAACACGGCAAAGTCTGGGAATAAACAGTGCATCTGGGACATTTGATGCAGTGCAGTAACGATGATGTCAGTGACATTATCTCGTGAGAGAATATGACACACAAATGGAAATACTGCATACTGCTATGTTATCTAGTGTTTAGCCAGTTAAATGTCAGCAGTTGCTTGTTGTAGGTGATGATGTCAATGTGAATCAGTCAGTAAATGCTGTGTTGAGACGTCATCATATCATACGTCTGTTGCTTATTGTGGCCTGTGTAATGTATTGCTTGACCCTCCTGGATGTCAAGTAACAATGAGGATACTGTTGAGCTAGCATCACTGCATCTTGGTTATTAAAGGTGCTATTGATAATGTATACTGTTCAGTTTTAGCCGAGTGATTTGGTTGAGACGGATGCATGTTTTGCTTCAGTCTGAGTTTGACTGGCAGATCGTCTCTGAAGTGACCTGTTGTGTACATGTCTGATGACGTGGCAGGTGACGCGGGTGGATGAACCGTCCAAGTACGGCGTGGTCGTCTATGGCGCAGAGACGGGCAAGATCGATCGGTTTGTGGAGAAACCACAGGAGTTTGTGTCGAACAAGATAAACGCTGGAATGTACATATTCAACGTGTCAATCCTTGACCGCATTGAACTGCGGCCGACGTCCATTGAGAAGGAGATATTCCCCGTCATGGCTGCCGACGGAGACCTCTATGCAATGGATCTCAAAGGTTTGTTTACATTGACTAATAAACACTGCTGTGCTGGTAGATAGTGTATTAGTGATAATACCATGCCAATGTAGCGTGTTATGGATATCAGACTTGCAGTCTTCCTAGTAAGTAAGTAAGAAAGCTTATGAGGTGCAGCTTATGAGCAGTTAGTCACAATGCACCGCTATCTCAGCACCCGAGTGAAAATGGTAGCTGTTTGAATCACTGAAAGCTGATGTCACCTAGTCACAGATCAGCTGAAAGGCTGTTCCACAGCTTTGGATCTGCAGCTGCAAAACACTTGTCTCCATAGTTGCTGTAGGTTCGTCTCACAACACACGTCCTTGACGTGGCAGAACGCAGCTGACGACGACCTTCCTGTCGTCTGTTTGAGTCCACCTATACACAGTGACTCTGGCGTGCATCTGTCCAGTGCAGTCTCCTACTGTGGAGCCTTGTGTTGGCTTGGTTCAGTTGTCCACATAATGTGACTCTGTGCCATTAGCTCAAAGTGGTAGTGTAAAAACTAGTCTGACGTTTGACTACACCAAAGTGTTACTGTGTGGCTGCAGGGTTCTGGATGGACGTCGGACAGCCCAAGGACTTCCTCACCGGCATGTGTCTGTACTTGAACGATCTTCGTCAGAAGTCTCCCGCATCGTTGCATCAATGTCCTGGTGCTGTCGGCAATATTCTCGTTGTAAGTATCACTCATAGCTGGTTAGCACAAAGAACTCGTGTCATTACAGCTGTAGTTATGTGCTGTGTCTAGTGAGCCTGCGGCCGTGTGACAAGTGCCCGTTGCGTTGTCTCTTTACAGGCTGCTTGTTTCCCTGCTGCTGTAAACTAGTTTGTGGTTAGAGTGATGGTTGTTGGTGCAGCAGTGGCTGACTGACAACAAGGATGTGGTTTTACATCATTGATTGATTGATGCTGATGCTGTCAACTGCAAGCAGCTGCTTGTTGTTGGAGATCATCACTTGTAGTGAAACTGAAGACTCCTTGTAACAGATGAAGTGTTGGGTTTGGATCAATTAGTCTAGAAGGTTTTGCCTGTAAAGTCAAAACACACAGTGATTTATGTTTATTGCTGAACTGTATGCTGATCCTAAAATGAAACACTTAGTTTTCATTGAAGTGTATGACAGGGTTCATAGGGTCCTTGAGAAGTCCTTGAAAGTCCTTGAATTTTGACAAAAAAATTCCAGGCCCTTGAAAGTACTTGAATTTGAATGTTCCATATTTTGAAATTTTTGCATATTAAAACTTTGAAGAAAGCGTTCTTGTAAAATTTGGCATTTTACCACTACCTGGTTATAGTTCACTTGCTTACTTCAAAACTTCCCACTGTGTATTACATATTCCAAAGCAAAAACTGTCAGCGATAGAGTCATATTCGAGTTCCGTATGGAGTGCAGAAGTTTTATTCAGGCAGTGTAGTCAAAATTGCAGAAAAAAACCACCTGTGACACGACAGTTTCTGGGCAAATGTATACATTTGCCCAGAAACTGTCGTATCTGACCCCTAAAGGAATGACTACTGAAAGCAGTGAAGGTAACATTACTGCATTTAGAGCCCTTGTTCGACATCTGAATGCAAATCGTGTTGCAGAAGGGGATGCAGATTTAATCATATCACAGTACAAGAAATTCCTGGACGAGGTAGTTCCTCAGAACAAGTCTAAGGGTAGATCAACTATATCATCGTCTGTTAGCTGGCAGTGATGACTATGGTCAGTTGTGGGCAGTCGTTAGAATGGTTTTGCTCTTGCCACGTGGGCAAGCCACTGTTGAAAGCCGATTCTCGGTAAACAGACAAATGGTTGATGACAATCTACATGCCGACACATTCTGCTGTAGACGTCTAATATGTGACACTGTGGCTTACTATGGTGGCATATATGCCATAGACACAAGCAACAAGGCATTACTCTTGTCATGCAGCTCAGCATGGCACAAATACCAGCTTGACCTAGAAACAAAAGAAAAAGATGTGATGAAGGTCACAGTGACCCGATTTTTATTGTTTCACATGGATTACAAATGATTTGATGGCATCAGTCTGCTTTTATCATTAGTGCAGTTTTGGTGAGTGCACTAAAGTATATATTTCATTCTAAATTTCGATGTAGCGCGAGTATGATATGTCTTTTTATCGATACTTTTGGTACTTGAAAACTGCAATTTTAGGTCCTTGAAAAGTCCTTGAATTTTGTCCTTTCAGTTTGCTATGAACCCTGGTATGAGATTATCTTTCCCAGTCAGCAACTTTAAATTAAAACTGTAATTTTTGGTTCACTGTAATTGCTGCTCTTCACAACCATTTGCATTAGTAATGCTCTTGTTATTTTATTATCATTCACTAGTTACTGTTGTTCAGTTCTTATTTGTCGTCATTGAAATGTTATAACTGTGCATTGAACGTGTGATGTTTAACATTTCAGGATCCTACTGCACAGATCGGTGAGGGGTGTCGGATAGGTCCCAATGTAACAGTAGGTCCTGGTGTGGTCATTGAAGACGGCGTGTGTATAAAGCGTTCCACAGTCCTGCGTGGTGCTGTCATCAAGTCTCATGCGTGGATAAACTCGTGCATCATTGGCTGGAACTGTCACGTTGGTCAGTGGGTGAGTGTTATTGCATGTCTTCTGTCTGCTAGTGTAATGCTGCAATCAGTACATCCCATCTACAGTTTATAGGCAGTTCACTTATTTTATGTTGTGTTTAAATATTCATCATGTTAGTGGGCTGTAGAGTTGGCCAGATCTGTTTCTGAGTCTTGATGGCATAAATGCCTCTGATTCAGCGTTTAGTTTCGGTCGGCTTTGTGTACTTGGTGGAGTTTAGTCAGCCCATTTTTACATGCCTGGAATGTCATGGAAAGTTGTCAGAAATTTCTGGATTTTCCCACTGTTTGCACAGTTACACATAATGCCTGGTAAAAACTAAGACATCGTAATATCATGTAATATACTTGGCTATCTACAGATGATGGCTTTTGTTACGTGACAGTTCTGATGGCATAGTATTGATCTGGGTGGAAAAGTCCTCTAGGACCTGGTCTTGAAAAAAAGAATTGAAACCCTATTAGTCAATAGAAAACAACAGTTAATGACTTTCAGAAATAGAACACCAAATACTAAGAAAAGTATATTACTCTTGCAACATATTGCCTATAATGTCAGTGTCCACCATTTTGTATTTTCAAAATGTGATGTTTTTGTCATAACCTGACTGGCCTATGATTTTGCATCTTCGTAATGAATTTCGTGCAAATCAGACAATGATTTGGTGAATTATTGCCAGAAACAGTATTTGCCTTTCATACAGATGTCTTTACCCATAGTAAATAGTAAACTTGGATGTTTCCTATTTACTATGGGCCTAGGATGACTATTTGTGAGATTCCCCATTATAAAACAATTTTCAGTTGAAAATTTTCAAATTGCCATCAGACTTGGTCCCACAAATGGTGACAGTGAGGTAAAGATACAACACGAATAAGACACATGTTTGTACGTAGCTGACATGTGTACTTGGTGTTACGTATGTGAAGGCGCGGATGGAAAACGTGAGTGTTCTGGGTGAGGACGTCGTTGTGAAGGATGAGTTGTACATCAACGGAGGACGAATACTTCCACACAAGGAGATCTCAGAGTCTGTGCCTGATCCACAGATCATTATGTGATGTCTTGGTTGGGGCTGCGGGGGAAGTAACTGGGTGATAGTGCCATATGTATGGCTTGTTTCACTGATTCATATCACAGAACCGACATTGCCCGCCGACTTTGACATTTGGCTGTTGTTGTTTACACCAGTCAAACAAATTAATGCCATTATGCCAAGCAGTTGAAATTGACAACTTTTAAAATTTTACATTTATACTGATAGGCCTAATTCAGACCCTAGGTATGTGGCATTGTGGTTGGTCATTGTCAAATGTGACATTACCTCACTGTTGGTTGTTATCCATATGCACACTTCACTGAGTGAACCCACACATGACACATGTACAAGTGTTGTATCTCAAACTAACTCTTCCATCTGCCGTTGATTCCATGTCAGTGTCACTGTAGATACCGGTGTGTAGTGTGTTGTCTGGCGATCATGGTGTCCTTCATCACATTGCTCATGTTTGTATCGAGTTTGTGTCTGTCACACATTCAACTGTATTGTTGTTGTTTTTGTTGTTGATATTAATATTTGTTAAAATAAATACCAAAGAGTGATTAAATTTCTCCTAACTGCCCATGTCTACAGTCAAGCACTTGTCAATGCTGAAGACTGGTTTCAGTTAGGCGTGACAGAATGAGCAGCCAGGCCATCAGATAGCATTACATTGGGTCACTTTACTTTTTTTATAAACCACAAAGGTACCATACTGACAGTAGTGTAAACAGGACCTTCTTGACCTTTGCTGCATCTGGCTTTTTCTGGTCTGGAAAATATCTTTTCCACTTTGTGTGAAACAAACTGTAAACACTGCTGATGTGTGTATTGTGTATTGTACATTGTGTTTTTTACTGCTTGTAACCAGTGCAATTATTCTATTTTCATATTGTATTATATCGACAGTGTAGAGTCTGTGTGTCTGTGTGTGAAACTTCTGCTGACATTGCTACTGTCTCTGACATTGCTACTGTCTCTGTCTTTGGCTAATAGATAATGATGACTTCTGTTTTTGACTTAGCCTTTCACTAAGCTAAAGTTTGGTCTAAGACCAGACTTAAGTCAAAAAGTGAAGTGATTTTGCTGAGATTTTTGTTGAGTCAAAATTGTTTTAGCTCAGTGAAAGTTTAAAAAGTTAAGTGAGTTCAGTCTCAGTGACACAGGGCTTAAGGGCTTAAGCTATCTCTTCCATGTAAATTTGACCGACTTAAGACAATTAGTTCAGCTTAACTTCGGTCTAAGTCTGCAGCTGGACAGTGATTGTCGTCTGTGACTTTCACTGAGCCTTTTCTGCTGAGCCAAAACTTTGAAGTTAACATTCGTAAACGAACATGGCGATGTATTTTGGAGCTCCCAAGTTGGCTGTGGACCGCGTGCAGATCAATGGAAGATACCTACCTGTCATCACAGTTGTCGGAACAACTAATTCAAACTCTGGCATGTGAATTCACTGCTAAGTCAAGAAGTGAAGTCACCCAGTGTGTTAATAACTAATACCTGTGGATTGGCTGACTGAGTCATTATGTCCAAGTGTGTTGTTGTGTTTTACTATCCATGTCACTGCACTGGTGATTATAGTGTCATGTAGTTCATCTACTGGCATCTGACAACGTGAAAGTGCTCCTTGTTAGCGGGGAGGTGCCCAGGTTGAGTTCTTGGCCACCCACGTATTTCTCACTGTACCAAACGCAATGGACCACCCACCTTGAAGCAGTGTGCCAGTGTTGTCATGCTGCTGTGTGACAGTCCCTAGTTGTTGTTACAGACAGTGGAAGAACAGGTAACAGTTAGTTAAACTAATGAAATATCATCAGACAAACTGCAGACATTATGTGATGATAGACATGTGCCGTTAAGAATCTACTCACTCGCTCATCTGATGATAGCCAACAGAGATTGTTGACAGAACAACAGAGAGTAGTAGATGTGATCAGTACGAGTAGACACACACGTCACACATCAGTGTGTATAGAACCTGCTCTGAGGGAGATGAAAACCCAAAGATGAAGTCTTGCTTAGGTGTATGTTGAAAACTATTGCACATTGTCAGAGTTGGCACGTTTGCTTGATACGGCGTCAAAATTCCTGTTAAGTTTGAAACAAAAAATTGATAAAAAGCAAACCTAGATGAAAACTGAAAGATGCAAACTCTATTCTAGAGTTTGTTGAATATTTCTGCCAAGTACCATCAAAATCGACCCTTATAATTTCAAACTACTGTTTCAAAGTTGGTGTTTTGTAGACACAGTGTAGATTAATATGGCATTTTAAAGTGTTTACGAGTAAGTTGGTACAGCTGAGCTGTAGGTCTCACAGGACATTCATCGTATGAACGAGTACTGTATGTGTGATTTTGTAAAGTTGGAGCATTGAGTGAAAATATTTTTAAGTCTGCAAGCAATTCTTGTTGTGAATGAAACATTACTGCTGAATCAGTAGATTACTGATTTGATTGATGTCCCTTTGCGACACAGTTGATACTGTTGGTTGGGTCTTTTGACCTGTAAAACTATCTCCCAGATAACCTATACTGTGTTGGTGAAACACTGCTCAATCCAATCCAACACAGTTGAGCACTCACAATGTAACACTACCGGTACCGCTTGATTCATAAATCAAGATGTTCTTTGGCGCTTTCAACTTGTCAACGCTGACATATGTTGTTTGTGCTCAGCGGCATAGCAAGGACTTTGATCTGTAGTTCTTGGTCACTTGATCTGTACTGTGCGCCCCGTGTGCGCTCAGGAGGGTGGTACAATAAGCCCACCTCGTTACCTGGCCGAGTGTCGTAAGATCTCTTACATGTACATTATATTTATTCTTTTATACATGCCGTGATATTGATATAGCCGCTACTTGCGTGCACAAAATGCCGTTAAGCCCTAATTATAAATTATCCAACCATGTATCTATCCACTTAACTGAACCAGGTAGTTTTGCTGTATTTTGCGTTGTTTGCTTTTTCTGAGTTGCATTTAATTTGTGTATTTTATGTGTTTTTAATTTGTCTTCTGTCGTGTATTTTCCAGAACATCCAACTTGAATGGCACTGTATAGTCTGTGCTGATGTGCCATTAAAAATCTACTCACTCACCTCTCACTCCTCCATTCTGTACCTACTCTGTAAACTGAAACTTACCACAAATTTTGATGCAACTTACACGCATTTCACACTACTGAAATGGGTTCGTGAAGATTCCTTATTAAGATCCGTCTCATAATTACAGATATCAGGATCCACTAGCCGCTATTCCACGCCGTTCCACGGTCTTACTGATTTGCTGCACGTTGCATTTATCGCAATGTTGATATATCAGTCGTCTGTCTGTCTGTATGTCCATTACAAGCTGTTATTAAACTTATTGTCAAATACGATACGATACGATACGATAGGAGAGTTTAACGTGGACTGGAAAGCTGAGTATTCAGCTTTATCTAGCACACGTAGCCAGAAAAAGAAACTAAAACAACCAACGCCAGTGCCCCT
>Ga0056114_1001588_pt1 | contig 10580 bp, 3 predicted proteins | sample WorMetHERISLAND1_FD_77005 | JGI IMG/M metagenome (GOLD analysis project Ga0056114, IMG submission 77005) | Marine gutless worms symbiont microbial communities from Max Planck institute for Marine Microbiology, Germany - Olavius loisae HERON... ... | reverse complement strand
TAGACTGTCAGCGTTGATGGACTCGGATCTGGCATGGGTAAATGGTAAGAGCGGTAGACAAAGCTAACGCTATCATGCTGACGCTTTCCAGCGCTCTATAATATCGGAAGCCATTTACCATTTACCATTTTTGTCTATTCTTTGCATTGCTGCCTCTATTGATCGACCGATTGACTGTAATGTAATACTAGTGGTACAGGCAAATCAATACAGCGTGCTGTGAAAGTTAATACATTATTGGTTCGCGAGCTCTCAGCTTTAAGTAAGCTTAACCCTTATTAAGTCAGTCGGTGTATCTGTCTGTGGGTTTGTCATTCTGTCGGGGCGACTGAAAACGCGGGAGTAAGTGACAGACTTGTATAGTATCAAAAAATGTGAGCAGCTAGACCAATGTGAATACGCCTACGTGAAGGTGGAATGTTTGTAGACAAGAAGGCATCGAAACCCCACAACGCGGCCGATGCTCTGCGTGTTTTTTGGGGAAAGGGTGCCCCAAAACGTCGACGATAGTACTGTTGGTTAGGGCAATGATATGTTCCCATAGACTGTCAATACAAACCACCGTTGTATCTGGCACCGTTTGGCCGCAATTTGCGATGCAGTTTTTAACTAGAGGTTGTCAGCCCCCAGTTTGGGGAAAAGGTGGTCGTGGGGCTGAAGATTGGGTCCCTGAATAGCCCGGTGGTGACTTATTATCCACTTCCTATAGTAGTCCGTAGGCCTATCTCACACCGATTTTTCGCAGTGCTCCGACTTGTCACGGACAAACGCACGGACGGACACACGGATTGGTCTAGCAAAGGGCGGCAATTTTATCGGTTGCCAAACAGTAGAACTTTGCACTGAAATTGCATACAGCAAAGAATTGCTACCGTCCAACGTTCAGTAAAGAACGGGCAACGATCGGACTTTGTGAGTCAGAATTTTTTGTATTTTCCTTTTAATACAAACATAAGCACTGCTGCAGCTGTCGCAGGCGATTCTGGCGACTCGGGCGTTGTCGCTGGTGACGCCTCACGTTTCATCCTCGTCGCTGCTGCTGCTGCTGTCTGCAGTTTGTCACAGCGCCTCTGTGTGAGCAGCCATGGAGTGGCTCACTGGCGCCAGGAACTGGATGCGACTATGAGCTCCGTTGTCGTACATGTATCTCGATATTTATACACACCTTGATTCGTTTGTCGTTAAGACAAATTGCACTTTTTCATTGGACGACGAATTTGGATGCCGTTTCCGTATTACTCCTATACTACTCATGTGCATTTATCCCTTAACTCGCCGTCCCCACAAACTTACACATTCAACTCTCTCGTTTTTCCACTCCCGCGTTTTCCATCCCTGCTACTTGGTGCCGCGTTTTCCACTGCCTCGTTTTCCACTTCCTCGTTTTCCACTCCCGCGTTTTCAGTGCCCCCATTCTGCCGTTGTTTCTCTGTACATCAGCATTTCAAAATGTTTCGTCTCCAAAAGTTCTTGTCAAAATATGTTGATATTTTTAACACAATGTTCTCCTGTGTGGATTGTCTAAGTGGTCCTCACGGATAGTGGATCCAGACCTTATGACGTCAATAATGACGTCATGAAATCCACCATCTTAGAAATTTCAAATGACGATATCTATCGTGTTTGATTCTAGGTGCCTATTGTCAGCAGCGAGCGAACCATATCTTCTACCGACTTGTTTTGTCTGCATATTGCTGACGTAGGTTGCTGACGCAGAGTAAACAATGATGCCGCACAGATCAAAACGTTTCCCACTGCAATCGAAGAGGTAGGCCATGTTCAATGTTCGTGATATTATAAGCTTCCATAACAGAGCATACAAAATTTAAGCATGGAGTTTATTGCCATTTCAGTGTTGTTCAAATCCACGCAATATGCTAAGTTATTGACACAAAAAGTCAAAGAAGTTTTTTTACAGCCGGCATTACTACAGTTGAAATAGTGCTTTGTTTTCTTTTCTCTATATTTCTCCCGTTCACTTTAGCAGAATGTTTGCAGAATGCCGAATTTTATACAGTAGACGAATCGTGTGAACGTCCAAGACCTGTACACCGACTGTCGCCAGGTCGACTAGCTGTTCTCATCCGATCCAGTAAATGAAAAATGGATGAACGAACAAACGAACGAACTTGCTTACTCAACAGACTTTTGGATAGGCGAAGTACAGCGTTGTAGCTGATTGCAAGTTAATCGTCACGGCAACAAGAAGCCCAGCTAGTGCAGTGGACGCCAAGCATTGCTGTATCTTACAGCTACGTTCCGTACCAAATTTAATCTGTTCGGCATTAAGATCCCATTGGCATGGATCGTTTGGACTCCCTTCACGGATCTTGGACTCGGCCCGGACTTCCTGGTCTGGGCTGGGCACTAGCGTTTGTTTGATTGTTTTAGTTTCTTCTTTTGTATTTTTTTGTTTTTGGTTACGAGTGACCAGCTGACCAAACCGTCAGCTTTTCAGACCGCGTTAAACTGTCTTATCGTATCGTATCGCATGAGCAGTCACAACAGTAACCGAGTGTTGCTTTATGCTCGTCTAAAAAACCCTTGTTTCCGAATCACCTTTCCGATTTGACAACTACTGTAGCGTTTCCCTGCTGTCAAAAACTCAAGCGACCTGTTTAAATAACTTATACGCAGTTAAACATATAAAGACGAAAATGTACAGGTACGTACTTCGTTTCACCTACGTCTTTTAAAAATATCGTATAAATATGATTCTGCATATTTACATAAACATTTCTAGTTTATCTGATCTTTCAACTAATCTGAAACTTAAACGAAAGTGGCGTACTGTAGGCCTAAAAGTAAAAGTTAGCAGTAAGACGAGAGAAGTCAATCAGCCTTACAGAAATTAGAACGCTAAAGCGAAAAACACAATAGGCGGTCATCCTTTCTAACAAACTACATTACGTCAAGATCTTTCATGCCGAACTTTCTGATTGATGATTGCGTCTTCGTCTGATAAAATGCTCGTTTTTTTCTGCAGACTAGCGAAGTTGTGCAATGTCTACTTCCGGTGGTTTCTGATGACGTCACTCGATCACGTGCCACGTCGGTCGGTCACTAGGCCAAGGCCAGCGTCTTCTGACGATGACGACAGTTATCGGTCGACGTCTTCGACTTCGACGATGATACGAGAAGATGAACGAAGCGTGTGTGATGAACTCGCAGAACTTCGTGAGTAGCGGAGACATCAGCATTAGTAGCAGTATGCAACAGCCCACAGTATAGTATTGTATAAGTAGATTATTTGCCTAGTCTTTCTGACGCTCAAATGCCTACTCCACATTTTGCCAGTCATGTGCCTCCATCTTTGTGTAGTTGCAGACAATTTTGCTTTCGCTTCGTCATGATCGTCCACATTTTCTTATCTCTTTTTTGCTCTTTCTCTGCATCTTTTGCCGCGGACATTGCCAAATAATATCGTCTGTGGGCATCGACATTACTGATTCGCAAAGCCTCGTGTTCACCTCTACAGAGTCTGCACGGTCGGCAGTAGTTGAACCAAACGACTTCCATACCCCAACTGTATTTAACCCTTTGACGCCAACTGTTGCCATCCATATGAGTACAGCTATAAAACATCCTGTGCCAGACCGGGTTAAGCCGTCATTTGTAATTTTTGTCACCCGGGCACTCTGACGCTCAGTCCTGAGCGTCAGAGTGCCCGGATGTCAAAAATTGCAAATGACGGCTTAACCCGATCTGGCACGAGATGCTTTATAGGTGTACTCATATGGCAACAGTGGGCGTCAAATAGTTAAACCAGAACGCAATTTGTGATCTGTCGGAATTTTGTAACGTTGTTTAGCTCTTAGAAAACTAGACTGACGTTGCTATCAGTTAGTGAAATAATTTCCACGATATCTTTAGCCGTTTGGATATATCACCGGATTGTGGCAGTCATCTTGCAAAATACCTACCAAGTTGTGCATTGCATCGTGCCGCTATAAACCGAAGAACAATGTGTTCGAAACGATGCGAATTTACTTAGGCTATTTATTTTTTTATCTCGATGCAAACATAAGCGACCGTTGTGAATGTGCGAACACTCCCTGCCCGACAAACATGACATAATGTCTATATTATTATTAGCTTCCTGATGGCGGAAATGACCTGACGAAATGTAACGTGTTATATACTGCTGTTGACAGGAAGACAGTACGCATCTCAAAGCGGGGAATTAACAGCCCTGAAAGACACGTGCGTCGCGCTGCACAAAGAACTGCGACAAACTAACAAGTTATTGTTCTCGACGACGATCTCCACAGAGCAGGCGGAAATAGAAAATCCTCTTCACGTTAGGTCAGCATTAGGCGAGGAAGCATCACATCATCACGTGACCTGCCCACTGAGCCACAATAGCAAGGTTAGGATTGGCCTACTGCACTAACGATACGTGTAGATAATGAAATACAAATTGCAACAATACAAAAGATAGCAGGACTACGCATAAACGTTGATAATATCAAATGTTTTATTTCACTTATTTGCCTTGTGTTAGTTGTGTATACTATTGCGCGGAATGATTTAGTATGTTTCGGTATTATGTGATGTTCGAGCGCTGTGATATTTAACAGAAATACGGAATAATTGCATTTAATTGTTCCAACCAATATGGTAGAAGCTAGCAAATTTCTTCACAATTTGTAGTATCAAAATCCTCGAGCCCTATAGACAACGGGCTATAGTATGGTGCAAAATTTGCGGCAATGTTTCGCCGTTTGGCCATATGGTGTACGGCATCGGACGGACAGACAGCAGAAAAACATCATATAACGCAACTATGACGTAATTTATTGGCTACAGTGACAGACTGAACATAGCAGTTAGTTAGCCTATAGTCACTGACAATGCTACTGCAGCCAGACTGGGAGAAAATGTTGAAGTATTTAGCATTGTCAGCCCCACTTCGTCAAAAAAGCCAAGGTTCCTGAGTTCATTACGTCAGCAATATCACTAGTGTTTCGATCCGTGTTCTATTAATGGAACAGCTGAAGCCATTGATATTCATACGATAGACTTTGCCAGCAACAGCAACCGTTAGAAAAGCACATTTTGCGAGTTGTCGCTGTGCGTGATATAACCACGGACGGGTAACTCCCTGGCAAGGTGTACACGCCGGGTAAAGCCCGCGTCACTGTTTCACAGCCTGCTATAGATATTGATTGTGCTGTAGGCTACACTGCTTGCGCGAATGCGTAACAGAAATTCCCCGAAACTGCGGTTGTTCTGTGGGTGTTGGTCGCAACCCGGTGAGACTTCCCTGGTCTTTCAAAATCAAATGGGCCTACATACCAACAGGCAAAGTTCCATATTACGAGCATGCTACGTCATTATGCGTCATATCTCTACGTAAGCGGAATCAGGAAACGCGTTCCTGTATGTTGGGCGATGCTTGCTGTCGTTGTTTCCACCAGATGATAGCTGCGGAGACTGATGATGTCTCATCTGTCATGCTCATGTACCAGCTACAAGCCGAGCAGTTCAGGGAGGACTTCGAACACGAGAGAGAAGATCATCAGCGAACGAAGGCCCAGGTCGAGTCGCTGACGAACCAGTGGAACTGTCTTTTCGACCAACTGCGCCAGTGTCAGGCTAAGGTCTGTTCTTGTGGGTGAACTAACGCAGATTTCAGTGGCGGATCGAATATTTTGCCGCGACAGTTCTCAAAGTAACCAAAGAACTAGAAGCTGAAACTCAGACATGAAATGAACGTGTAAATTGAATCCTTCAGAGCGGAGACGGTAGACGTTTTTTCTGGGTCCTCCTGAAAAGGATATCCACCGGAAAACCGTTTCCCAGTGGATTATCCTTTTCAGGAGGACCCAGAAAGATTTTAGATGCGAAATGCGGTCACACGGCCACTTTCGCTAATTTTTTCGTACTTGGAAATTTGTGACACTTTTGGCAAATTTGACAGTAACAACTAGGGAAGACCTTGAGCGGTCACACTGCAAGATGTCATATCTCACGGTTTCCCATAAAAATCCATTGATCCACCGCTGAAGTGATAAAATAACATTACAGTAGGCCATGATACAAAATTCATTATCATTTAAAATAATAAATATAATATTAATCGTTGTGGGACATTGTAACTCCAAAATTGGCCGATTGTTAGGCCTAGATGGCACATAATAATATGGCTATTATTCCTTCAGCAATTATCGCGGCTAAAATATCGCTGAGAACGGAACGGATGATTTGAATGGCTGAAAGAAGTGATCTACGTCGGTATTTTAACTACGACACTTAAGGTTCTGCAGCCACGACGCCGCCATGTGGGACCGATTTACAAAGAATCGATCTCATGAATTTCTTAAGAAGTTTTTCTAAACTTGAGACTTACGACACTTCTGGAGCTTGCCTAAGTTTTCCTAAGTTTTTCGTAAGTTTAACTTACGATTTTTTTTGTAAATCTCTCGCAAATCACGAGCTTGGCGTAAGTCCGGCGCTGTAATAAGTCTGGCATTGGCATAAGATTCTTTCTTTGTAAATGGGGCCGCAGAACTACCTGGTGTTCAACAGCTTCTCATTCCAGGTGTTCTGCTTTGTGATGATTGCTCCGACTCTGTCAAGCCAAGCCAACACGCTACCAAGGGACACATACCGACAGTCACGGACTATGCACGCGTGTCGTTGTTTTAGAGCAACTGATTCCAGTCATTTGATGTCTTAGATCGGCTCACGTTACAGCAGACTCAATCTCTATCGTTAATAATGTCACTTAAATACAAGCTTATACGAAGTACCGGTTTGGTGAGTGATTGCTACTATAGTTTAACCGTCGAAATAGTGAAGTGCATATTTAAATAATACTCTGGTAACTCTAGAGTACCGTGCTTCACTGCCTTACAGACATGGGTGCAGGATTGCGACATACTTCCTCGGTGATGAATGATGAATGAGTTTATAGTTACGAAACTGGTTATGAACAATTAATTGGGGTTGACGCATCTCTATTGACCGTTGACGTGCATTGAACAGCTTGTTATTGTTTTCATGTACGTTCTTAGCTGTTGGCTCATACGTAAACGTGTCTGCGTGCAGTTGGAAAAATCTCAGCGTGAGATGGACTCAATTCGCTGTGAGAACGCGCAGCTGCAACAAATCGTCAGTAAGGTGAGCGTACAATAGTGAAATATTACTGTCGCTAGGCCTATAGGCTACTACAACTACTGCAATAAATCATGTAACGAGTCAAATACTTTGACTTAGGATACTTTGACGAGTGTTTGCGAACACGTTCTGTTTGCAGGTGCGTTTGGTAGATGTACACGAGTTGTGCAGAGAGACACAGACGACATCAACTGTATCATCATCAGGTAGCGACTTACAGTTCAAACAAGGAGCACGGTCATGACGGCCGATGCAACACGCCGCCCTCCCGGATAATCAGTGATCAAGATATATGCGCGAAAACATTTTTTTACATTTTTGTTCACAGTGACCTTGACCTATGACTTCTCGATCTCAAATTTTCCCTCACCCAGTTAGACCCCCAAGCCGACGCCGTTAGCCGTATTCGCCGCCGAATTTTCGTCCGCCGAAAATCCGCCGAAAAAATTCGGCTAGCCGAATACGCGATACGCTGCCAACTCGCCAAGTTTTCTTCACGTAAAATCGGCCAAAAATACGTAATTCACGACCTCTGTGCAAGTTGAATCGATGTTTTCAACTACTGGGCTGGTGGCGAACAGCAAGCCTTCTAGCACTGCATTTCAGCACAGCGCTTGCATCGTATCTGTTTTGTGCATGACGTTTAAGTTATGAATGTGAACTTGTGACAGACAGTTCAAGTCAGTACAGTTCTTCTCTAGTTTATTGCATTGCATATGTGTGCAAGACTTCAGCCGTAATTTAAGAAAAAATATCGGTAGTCAGCCGAATTTCAGCCGTATTTTTTACTTATCGCGATAATTCGGCTAAGCCGAATATCAGCCGAATTTTTTTCCCAGCCATCTGTAATTTAAAAAAATTCGGCTTGGGGATCTACACCCAGTTATTCATGTCCAGGTCATACCAGTGGCGTATTTAGAATGTGTGAACGGAGGGGGCCCAGGAGGTCTGGGGACGGAAGTCCCCCAGTGGGGTCCAGGGGCAAAGCCCCGGTAGGGGGTCTGGGGGACTGACGCTTTTTTGTTACCGAATGCCTAAATTTTGATGTTTTTTAAGAAAAAAATTAGTAAAACCGCCAAAAATACCATCATAAAAAATTATGGTCGGTTGAAGGGGGGCAGGCGCAAGGCCCCCCTAAATACGCCACTGGGTCAGACAGACAGACGGAAGGGGTAGCCTACAACGCTTTATGTGGCCTCTAAGTAGGGCCGCATAATATTGGTAACCGTTACGCTACACATAGTTCGAGAATTCGTAACTGTCGGTTTTAAAATTCATTAAAATTCGTGAAAATTCGTTTTGCATTTTGGACCTGTGTTTACAACAACAGTGACGCTTTCCAAAAAAACTTCATAGAACCTACAGTGCGGTGGAAAAATGGACTGTGGCTGACTCTGAATCGGAGGTACACTGTAGAGGAGGATGAAAATGACGATACGGCTGAGCTTCGTTACCAAATGCCGAAGTACCGAACGTTGATTGACTGATTTGAGTATTATTTGACGATGTATGAGGCTCTGAGTACTGAGTTAATGTGATTTCTGCGAAGTTTGGATTGGTGACTAAACTGTGAGATCGTCGCGATTTGCACAAACATTTACAATACGTCGACGTGTTATAAGGTACAAAATTTTGAAATTCGTTGGGTGTTTTAAAATTAGTAAAACCAATTCGTGAATTTTAAAAAAATTCTTAAAATTCGTAAAATGTGCGGGACGCTACTTTCAGGCCGTCGCATAAACCAATTCTTAACGTGTTTGTAAGTATATGTGACTTTTTGCAGCCCGGCCCTAGGAGGCCGATTTCCTTTAAATCGAAATCATAAAATCGTAGAAACTTACGTTCAAATTTGAAAGTAAATTTTTCAGAGACATGATAACTGCATTTTGTCTTCAGTAACTGTTTTAATTACTGAATGACTACCAGGCGCAGATCCGTAAAGAACCTGCTGTTACTAAGTAAATGTAAACACAAATGGGAGTATATAAACTTTAATTATCCGGGACGGCGCATGTCGTAGCGGCCACCTGGCAGTGCATCCGCTTGTTAATTTTAATGTACGATTTAATAAACATGAGGCTTTGTCTATTTTTCATGGCTATTTTTTAATTATCCTCATGATGTCTGTATTACTGTAAAATATACATTCAATGGTGGTTGTAGTCTCGTAGAGTTGCATTTTTCCACACTCGTTAATCCACTGTTTCCAAGTTCTGCCCTATTATTGTGAGGTCACTTCACTGTCAATCATAGATTATCTTTTGCTGTTCAAAAGTCTTCCTCTGCAACAACATGAAATTAACTGACTACTTTAGTTACTTTAGTCTTGTTTCCATGGCGTGAAATATTTCGATATTCTATTATTTCTTAACATGAGCAAATGTGGCAGGCTTAACTGTAGCATTGGCTATGTAAATCACTGTTGCAGGGTTTTTCAGACCAACAGGGATCAATGAAGATGTTAACAGTATCGGCCAAAACGACCAGCTATCACAGGTATAGCCTATGTTACTGGTTCTTGCAAATAGATAAGAACAGTTTACACATAAAATCACATGTTTACCGCGCGATACAACACAGAGTGCAGTAATGCTACGGCAAGTCGTCTCTCCGAGACGTTGAGGTATCGTGCTCACATAGGTTGGAAATCTTCAACAATAATTTCACGGTTAGTTAGCCGTTCGCTCTCTGCATACGCCAACATCACCCATCTACTCCAAAGGGAACACCCTAAAATTTTTACCCAAAGTGACCCACCCCTATTGAATTGAGCGTCACAGACATTCGATATCGAATTGCGGCTGAATGGTTAGAGATAGCGTAATCGTCACAACGGAGAGCGTATAGGAAACCACCATCGCTGTTCCCAATGGTACGACCTCCCCTTCCCCAAAATTGGGGTCCCAAGTGCACCCCTCGTGATATGTCGAATTTCAAATGGCCATAATCCGCAACGGGACATCCGATCCACTTCACTTGTTTGGTTATAGGGCATTAGGGTGGGGTTTTCGGGGTCGGCTGATCGAATGCCGCTAGGCTTATTACCAGTTTGCTGCCTGCACCTCCTATCGATGAACATTTACAGAGACGTCGCGCGGTTTTCCTGCGACAGCACGGCTTTCTTGTCATGATAGCAAGTGCGCAGCGCATAAAACGTATCAAACGTGTAAATAAAGTTCGTTGATACAACAAAACTACTCTTTCATCGCGTAATTAATGCATAACAACGAGTGATCATTATTAATTATGCTGGGAAGGTGGACACTCTACAGTGTGAGTCAAAAAAATCCCCCCCAGGGGACCTTACATTTTTTCATTTTTTTCACAAACGGTTGAGAATTTGTAATCGATTTTTACACACCTATTAAACGTTCCTATCTTTGCTAGATTACAAATTTTTATTCAATTATCACCGATTTTGACGAAGTTATGCCATATTAAGCGCGACTACCCAGTTC
>Ga0056114_1001587_pt1 | contig 10580 bp, 2 predicted proteins | sample WorMetHERISLAND1_FD_77005 | JGI IMG/M metagenome (GOLD analysis project Ga0056114, IMG submission 77005) | Marine gutless worms symbiont microbial communities from Max Planck institute for Marine Microbiology, Germany - Olavius loisae HERON... ... | reverse complement strand
TTAACCCCCCCCCCCCCTCCACGTGCTATACAATCAATCAATCTATCTGTCTATCATTATCATTATTCGATTATTAATTAACGTATTAATATTTCACTGAAGTATGCTGATGTTTTCTGTGTGGGTGTGTGCATCGTGTGTGACAGTTGCAAGTCCGCCGTCAACTCCGAAATCTTCGCAAGCTAGCGATGATCAAACGTCGTCAGTTGCTCATCAACAAATAAGTAATGTGATCTGGCTTAGCAGCTGTTTTTCTGTCTGTATATAATTTCCTCCTCAGCTGTCATCTGCAAGAGTATGTTATGTGTATAGGATTTGATCTTAGGTTCAGTTGCTTATCTCTATATTTTGACGAAACCAGGATTAAGCTATAACTAACAGTTATTATTCTTATCAAAACTTGTAATATGTATATTAGAATACACGATCGTGCAAAAAATAATAAAAAATCGATTTTACTGCCTAATGAATTCTATCGTAAATGTTAATAACTTCGAGTAACTGTAAAACGATCAAGCATCAGTTGATAACTAAAACACAGAATAGAATTCTAAGAATTAATGAGGTTAATGTTTTTGTTATATATCGCTACAACTATTAATCACAGCAAGATACCATATCAGTGCAATGCCATGAATTGCATTGGACAGATAATGAAATTATTGTGCCACAGTGTGTGTCACACCCAGAGATCGCCAAATTAGATACAGTACGTCTTAAAGCATCCTAAATTTTCATCAGATCCACATCAAATTTGGACAGATTATCCATTAATAAATCTTAAAGGTCAAAATGAGCTTCACTTTGAAATAAGTAATCGTTACTGTCATACTGTGCATGCGCGTCGACCGACTTCCGGTTTCTGCAAATCTCGTCTTTTGTTGTTGCGGAATTGACGTTTTGACGGTTTTTCGATAAATTTGAACCAGGAGTATATTTTATTACATTACGATGATCAAGTTCTTGCGACAGGAAACAGAAGTCGTTTCGGCGCAAGTGTAGCAATTGTTTTTTTCGGTTTTAAATGTAATGTAGTGTTTTCATATAGTCAAATTCCGTACAAATGATAGTTTTCCTTGATTTTCACCATCCTGTTGGAGTTTTCTGAATATGGATAGGTTACGTACACCGATTACAAGTTTGAAGAATATAAAAGTAGATTTTTACGCATGCGAATGACGATGATAGAGTTTCAATACTTCACGTCTTTATTGCCAGCGATCGCGGAATAAATCTAGGCCCGATATATGTATCCAAAGTTTATTGCACAATAACTTTTCAAAAAGTGACGCTGCTGTCCGAGTAAAGTTTAGGCCTATAACATGGTCGAGCGTGGCAAGAAGAGCGATGAAGTTTAGTGATTCTTCCAGTGTCTTTACGGTCACTCCCGTCTGCATTTAATTCCCAGTGACCTCGTCAGAATTTCGGATTTAGTTCTAACAAAACAAAGATAACGCATCTATCGGACACTGGAAGAGTTTCCAAGATATATTTGATAATTGGCCTATTTCGTCACTCAACAGCGGTGTATTTGAGAGACACTAGAATGATCTTACTCGGAATGTTACTCAGTTCATCGCAGACCATTCGCATTTCACTACGACTAGACTGCGAGCGTGTTTTTGTCGAGCAGAAGAAAAATCGCTGTCGTACATTCGGCGGACGATGTCGGGAGGAGGCGTGACGCGACGCATGCCGGGCGCCGAGCAGCGTCAACGGCCGCCGTCGACCGGAGACAGCGGGGTGTCGGCGACCGTCCGGCAGACCGCCTGGTCCGCAACAGACTCGGACGCTACCGCCAGAACCACCGACCTTGGCATCAGCTGCACTCAACGGTATAGTACCGGTAGTCTGCGCCCATCGCCACCTACCGCAGTTTCGTGAGCCGTTAAAACATTCTGTCCGCTACGGCAAAGTTTCCCTAAATTTCTGCGGCTGTTATGAATAAAATGACCCCAAATTACACCGTTTTTAATATAATTTGGAGGGACTTTCTCAAAATTCCCTGGATATGGCTGGCCAGTCTTACGATAACTTTTCACCGTAGGCTATCGGTATATTTGGGAAAATAGGGCGTATTGAATTACTTGAAATTGTACCTCATTTGGTGAAATCTAAATGCATGCCACTCTTGTATGGTAAAGTTCTCTCTTTGTATAGAGCACACTTACGATCTCTAGACTTCGTGGTTAATTGTTTCTTTATGAAACTGTTTAACACTAATAACAATATACTAGATATTGAATTTTACCGAGATCAATTCAACTTTGAATTATTGAGCCGCAAGATGGCTGGTCGCTGTGCAAAATTCATGAACAACGTATAGCCACAAACATTGATTTGATATGCAGTGTGCAATGCAGTATGCATTTTCTTAATTTGCAGTTTCTTTGATTTGTTCTCTGCGTTTACGGTTGTCACCGGAGTCATATCTAATGTTATACTGTTTTGACATTTAGTTAATCATGTTTATAATTATTTTTGCTTGCTATTTGTTTTTCTCTGCTACTAGTTTTTTTTGGTAAATTTGTGATCTTCACCTTAGAACGTACGTGTTGCTCTACAGTACGGTGATTTTCTGAACGACGACGTTACGTTAATGTAGGTAGTGTGATATTTGACAGTCACAGGCAGCGCCCACAGACATCACACCTTGACACCTATCCGGTTGGTCAGCCGGTGACTCGCCGCCAGGCCGTAGTTAACTGCATACTACATCACAGAAAACTCAAGAGCCTATTACATTACTCCTCAAGTCTGTCGCACGATGTATTATCTAATTCCAAATGACACTGCTGCATCTTTTTCTTTTACATTTTGTACGTGGATTTCGTGTTGTACTGATGTAGGCTACGTTATCTCTCTTAAGAGCATAAATATATGTCTTATTTGTACATATCGAAAATTCAACGATATTTGCAAATTTTGGGCCTTGATTGCACCAAAAAGCATCTGGTGGCCGGGATCCGCTCGGACCTACTGGGAAGCGCTCCCTAGACCCTCTAGCTGTTATTTGAGGAGCTTTAATTACACGTTTATATACTGTAAAAAACATGCTCGTTCAATTTATCTGTCAAACTACAGCGTATATAAGTTTAAGCTTGCCTTGCCTTTGTTATAATTCGTATGTTTTCAATGCTATAAGCTCTATCTACGCCAGCGCAGAGCTTGAGGCGCCTCAGTCCCGCATTTTTAGGTGCTTTGGTACCATAAACACAGCATGTAGCCTGGAGAGTAAAGTTGCAAATAGATTTTTTATCTTTGCCGTTCGACAATGAAGTAAAAACCAAATCACGGTTTTCGTCTTTGCTTATCTATTCGTTGTGTCGTTTGTTTTCAGGCTCAAGTATCTGCTGCGTAAAGTCGAAAATAACGAAGTTTGTAGAGAAGAAATGATCTCGCACTTGGACTACGTCGTCAACGTTCTCGGATCTGCGTTCTCTTTGGAATCAAAGTCAGTGAACACGTCTTATGTGTTGAGCTATTGTTTCTCAATTCGCATTCTTTTTAAAGATTCTTACTAGTACCTACTTTGTCAGCATATGCGTTTTGTCATATGTCAATAAAGACATGATTGATTGATTAATTGAGTTATTAACTCGACCGCTTACCCACTTTATCGTACATGTTCCTATGTGTCTCCGGCATTTCTTGACCGAGTGCAAATAAACGTGGTCGAAAACTAAAAGATACGTAATGCACTTTTGCATATATTTTCGGTGCAGTAGTGAGACGACGCAACGCAGGCTCCGTGACTTTTTGTGTATTTGTATGTCACAGATTGTAGCGACTGCTTGCAGCGCTGCGATCTAGCAGTTTCAGCAGTCACTATCGATAATGTTCTCACGCAAACTGTAAATGCACGACGTCTGAAAATCGTAATAATTCTGAGAAACTTAACTGAAAAACCTTAAATTTTGACGTTTTCGACTTTTTGATACCAAACACATTGCTTCGCGGCCTTCTGGGGCAGAGGCATGCAGTTGAGGCAAAAATTTGGTATCAAAATTTATGATAGTTGTTGTGTTTTTTGGCACTATAGTGAAGGGGGATTTCAGGTAGGATTGGCCTACAGCTACTTCGCTGACGGCATCCAACGCAGAAAAGTATGCTGATTTCAACAGTCAAATCCTGTTTTTGAAATTCCAAACAAAAATTTCCATATTTTACGAAGTGCACTGTCGATTACTACTCTAACAGATTAAGTTTATAATTATGGGGTTCTGGTTTCTGTTAACATTTACTTACCTGAATTAGGCATTTTACTCACTTTTTTGGTTACCTCGGAAAATTCATGATTTGATACACACAAACACGCCACAAGAAACAATGCTTTTTGAGGAATGTAACTTTTTTTACAATCATATTAGTATAAAACCCAAGAAATATCACAATGATGCTTGTTTCTGGGAGAAGCCAAAAATATCAAGATTTGGTTTACGTGCAGAAAAGAAATTGAAATATAAATGACGTCTCGTAATTTCCTAAACGAACACCATATTATTTTTCATAGCAGACGATACAAAGTTTGGGAGTGTAATAACACGAGTGTTTCCAGCTAAAAAACAGTCTAAATAAAATAGGAAGACATCTGTACGTTACTACGCTGTGTCATCGCTATCGTTCTGCGCGTGCTGTGTGTGATCACTGTAAAGCGGCGCCATCTGGCGTATATTTAGTTGGTTACTAGATCATCAACTTACCACGCGGCACGCACAGCTTTGCAGCTTTTCTTCGTGGGAACTTTTTACGTTGTGTTCGCATTTTGTAGGCTACCGTGGCTACGTTAAATTTTCGCTCTTTAACATAATGCATAGTCGTATTTAATTAATGCGGTATTTGAGTGGTATTTGCAGAGTAGGTATTTGTATGACAATGAATCTCACTTCGAATGTGCCAAGTTGTCAGTCGTTTTCTCACGCCATATGATGTTATGCGGCCATCATAGGTTACATCTAACCCAAATCAAAGCACAAGTCAATAATGCGGTTCTGGTTGGTCCCTAACCTCTCCCAATGTCGCCTCGATGTCGCCTAACAGATGGTGTACACTCACTGTACAGGGTGACCCAAAAATAAGCCACGAACTTTTGTTCATATCCTCGCCAAATATTGACCGATTTTCAAAATTTTTTCACCGATAAATTCTGTGGAAAATTTCTAGTAAAGATTTTACTAAATATACCACCACACCTTAACTGTATAAGCACCACGGAAAACGGAGGTGACGATTCGAGAAATTAATCTTAAAGCGTGCACACTATTATCTGTCTGTCAGTCTGTTTGTCTCTCTGTCACTGTACGAGTATATTGTGTTCTGCCTGTGTGGCGAATAAACTTATTAATCATCATTAAACAAACATCATTAATCTAGACATCTGACTAGACTGAGAATTTAAAGCCGACCGAGATCGATAATAATTGTTGAGGCTTTGATGGCTTTAGCGGCCACCCACTATGGTAGCCTTCAGAAATCGGGACTGACTTAGATTTAATCAGCATTTTTTATTTTCGCTTGTACGTCCAGACTTTGTGTTGCACCGTTGTTAGTGCATGGTTGCTCATACTTTTTGTGACCGCTCACTTCTTTGTGTTATATACTGTATTGACCTAGCCATTCTTCCCGACGTCGCCCGAGAGGAGCGTAACTGCTCTTAATATGATGCCATCACGGCATGTGGTATGCGCATGCCATCTCTGACGACTGATCTGCCGATTGACTGTGGAACGAAAGCCTCATGGCAGCTGTTGGTGCTGCAAAGGAAAGATTTTAGAAGCTTTGTCTCTGTTCATGTTGGAATCTTTTGAATCCACAGCGGAATCTTCTTTCTTACGATGGAATATTATGCTCAAATGTGCTAACTCTAAGTCAGGCAGCGTGGACGTTTATCACAAACAAACACACTCACAAAGAACTCGACGTTTAGTCAATACATGTAGATGAAGTTACCATTCCCTGACTTTCCATGGCTGTGATGTGCTTCTACGACGACAGTCCATGTAGACAGGCGCGGATCACATAATGAAGCATTACGTCATTGTCAACCATCACGTGGACGTGACATGGTTGAGAGAACAGACTGAAATGGACTGGCGTCTATATGTACTGTCTGATGTCTATAACAGACGCTAGTCCTGCTGTGTCTTGGCGACGATGAGGAAAGACGGTTTTTCATGCGGCGAGAGAGCAAGATTGGCGGAACGTTAGTGAGACGGTGTGGGGACTTGCTTCGATAATGGCGCTGTACTGAAATGGAGATGGGTCAGTGGGTGAATAAGGACTGACTAGCCTACCGGTGGCAAGAAGATATAGTCGTCAATGTTGTGAAAACGGAAAAGTCCAGAATTTGCCACTTTCTCCTTGTCTCTAGCCCTTGAGCGACATCGGCTTCCACCACCTCATATCATGTTGTGCCAGAGAACAAGTTCAGTTTGACGCTTACTTCAAAAAGTGAACAAATGGTACGCAACCAGGATGGTATTTGCCCACAATTCGACAGTAGGTCTAAACAGCGATGTTAAGTCTAGTTTTTTGTGCGCCTTCTCTGACAGAAATATCGATAACCAATCATTTGCCAGTTGCTAGGTTTCAGATGCTGTACAGACTTCACCTTGCCGGATGTATGGTGCATTTTACCACTACAGCACGCTTGTTACTCGCTATATACAGCTATCCGTCGTCGGCTGAAACATTTCTTTTTATTAATGTTTCTTTTTCTTGACATTAGCATTGTTTTTTGTGTGTTTAGTCTATTTTCCTGTGGACCTTGAGGTTGTTTACTTAGACCACGTTAAAAATCTTTATACAATACAATACAATACAGCTGTGTAGACCAGGACCGCGGCAGAATGAAGTTGATGCTGCTGTTGTGTGAGGTATTTGACTGTCCCTGCGACATGACATCGTCAAACAGTCGGCCGGAACAGCAAAGACGCGACGTCGGTCACTGATGGCACAGCATGCCGCTGCGGATATATTGTTGATGACAGCAATATCAAGTCGATTCCGAGTTTTTATGCCTGACAACGCCTCTGTCTTTGTTGGCACTTGTTTATCGATGTTCCCTTGTTGACTGCGGCTTTGATAGATTGATTTAACGTCTCCACCAACACAGTATAGGTATGGGAGACGGTTTTACGGCTTGAATGCGGCTGCGGACGCTCATGTCTCTCCATTGTACATTGTACTTTGTACATTGGCTGCCAACTCGATGGCCAATACAGTACAAACTCAGTATGCTAATGCATGAGATCATCACCGGAAAGTGTCCTGACTACCCGCGAACCACGATTCAACCAGACACTTCACCACATCCAGGGCTTCGTTCAGGGGCAAACAACGACTACGCACAAAATTTGGGAACTTGCTTTTAGCTATACGCCGACCCGGCCACATGGGACTCTCTGTCGACATCCGCTGCGTAACCTGTGACACTCCCTGTTTATTTGAACGTCGCGGACATTCGATAGCAAATTGCGGTCGAATGGTCAGAGATAGCGCAATGGTCATAATGGAGAGCCTATAGGAAACCAACATCGCTCTTTCGAATGGTATGATTGATGACTCTCTGCGACCTCCTCTTCCCTCAAAATGGGGGTCCCAAATGCACCTCTCGTGATATGCCCAATTTCGAATGGTCGTATGATCGTATCTCCGCAACCGGTCATCCGATCCACTTTATGTTTAGTTCTAGGGTATGGTTTTCGGGGTCGCCTTTTGCCAAATTACTTTGGCCCTTGTATTCGTATGTCGGTAATGACGTCGTGAGTGCGTTTAATCTAATAACAATAACAATAGTAGCCTAACGAGTAATAATGCACCGATGTCGTCGAAACTGTCGGCTTGAAGCGTCCTCCATCTGGACCGAGAGACGTACTAGTAGGCAAAAATAAAGAAGTAAAACTTTTACTAACGCTTCACTGTACGGCGAACTGTATACCAACAACACTCTGCTGCATGAAGTCACGTAGCGTTTAGTGAAGTAACGTATTCCGTAAGTAAAGAGCCTACCGAAAGATAAACATTTTGGTCAGTGTAAAAATTGTGTGCCCAAGATGAGGCATTACTAACTATGAAAATCTACGAAATCTGGTGCACGAAAAGTACAAGAAATAGTTTGCGCTTGCGGTTTTTCCTGTAGGTGGCACCTTACTGGACACTGGCGTTTGTTTGCTTTCGTTTCTTCTTTCATATTTTTTATTTTTGGTTACGTGTGCCAGACTATAAGCTGACCACACTGTCAGCTTTTGAGTTTACGGTATACTCTGTATCGTTCTGTATCGCATCGTAACGTATCTATGATGATTCGAAGGTAGTATCACGTCAAATCAAAGCTACGATTATTAAAAGCGTAAATTATTGCAAACCTCAGTTTGCACATTATGTTATGCAAACTTTTGACCTTATAGAGTCGCTGTGTGGGATGTGGCTGTTCAACTTTTAATAGATTTGTACCAGCATAAAAGTCTATCGACACTAAAATGTCATCCAAATCCGTCTACGACTTCTCTAATCTCATGACAATAAAACTGACAAAATTTGAAGCTTGATTGTTCTATCGCCTGGAACCAATGGGCTGGAATATGATTGTTTACAGAGGACCTATTGTCAAAATGTTAGTTGTCACTGTTGTGTGATATTTTTTCATCGTGACCAACTGGCCATATTGTTAAAGGCCTACAGAAAGTTATTTGCCGACCACCACTATGTTAAGATGTTTCCTTTACCGTCGCACTGCAGCGAACAAGCTGGTGCCTTGTGAAACAATGGCGAGTCAGCGGCGTAGACACGTTGGTCCTCGGCACACGTATATGCCTGCGCCCGGTGTCAGAATGAATTGTAAGGCATAAAAAACTTCAGAAACGAAAGCGATTAAACTGAATTGTGTCGCGTCTCACAGCTCGTGGATATGTCGTAAGAAATGCGCCAGCTGTTGTTGCGCCAGACACACGATTGAATGAATGCTGCAGTGTAGTGTCTGTCCGTCGCTGACGATGTATGCTCGTCTCTGTCTCTGTCTGCGTCGATGTCGTTCGGTGGCCGCGTCTACAGTACGGCTTCCCAGTTCGTGACCGCGCCTGTTTTCTCGGTCGGTCTCCGTGGCCGCGATTACAAAGAGAATTCCGATGCATCACGGAATCCGGAAGGTCTTGCTGGCTGGCGCAGATAAAGTACTAAATTTTGTGACGAGTGGCACCTGCTGACAGCGTGGTACTCTGGTACTCAACGTTGAGGCGCGCGATAGTATTGGCGCGAGAGTTTTCAATGCTGCAGTTAATGTTTGATGTCCACTTAACGACATCCTCTTCTGTCTTCCGCGCAACTTGCGTTGTCCATTCTTCTTCGTGACTGCTGGCCTATCTCACTGAGTGACTGCAATGCCCATAATAATACACAAGCAAAGTAACCATTATTTAGAGCCATCTGTAGTAAGAATCACAGAGTTTGCAATATAACAGAGATACTGCTAAATGAACACTAACCACAGCGACGCGAGTAATTATGTTCCGACAAAATTGATCAAGTTAGGAGTATATTTGAGAAAGTTATGCAATTTGAGACTTTAGAGGAAGCGCATAATGTAATATGATGGCAGGAAAAACCAATTTGCTGCTACTGGCGAGAAATCTTATTACGACAGCTACGACACGCAATGCACTCAATAACTAGGTGCTCTCAGTCACTTCCTGACTTTTGCGCGTAAAGTCAGGAAGTGTACTACATCCGCCAATCTGTTAGACAACGTCCATCTTGCACTTCGGCCATCTTTCCACAGATGTCTCATTCTCAGTATTATGACTTTCGTTCTATACTTGCATTGATGAATGCAACGCGCGATATTGATATTGCAATTGTCTGTCTGTCCGTCCGTCTGTCTATCCGTCTGTTACACGATAGTATTGTGTCAAAACGTCTGAGCATACTTGTGTGGTCGAAATTCTTTAATTGCATGCTGAATATCTTACGATACTGCGTTATAGTCATATTAAACAAGTACTAGAAAATCACATGTGGACTGTCAAATGGCGTCCTCGTTTACTGCTTGACTCCAAAATTGACTGCGCCAGCGGACGCGCGATCCTCTGGCGATAGCTGCCTTTTTTGTGTTCCTCTAGTGCCTTACACGTGCGCTCTTTATTCTACTCTTGATCTGCGTGGACATTATTGCAACAGTGTTAATGCCTATATCAGTAATTATCGCCCGCCGCATTGCAAAACTATGCAGAACTCTATTGTGTTATAGGATTTTTATTTGTCGTCCGTCCGTCACATTCCGGTGTAACGTGGTAGAATAACTACCGTGACACAATAACTACGGTAGTAATTTTGTCACGTGATAAAATAACTATTTTTGTGACAGAATAACTATTATAATTTTCCTAAGATTTATCACGAATTTCAAGACAGGTGTCACAGATTTCATATATACTTCGCTCGTGGGTCGGTTACGGTTAGACGCATGATCGTGGGTCCGTATTTGGTTAGCAGATACGGTTTGGTTTAGTGTTAGTTAACCAATGAATTTGACTTATTCAGCCGTTTTCTCGCGTCATTGGGGTGGTTCTGGGAAGGGGTGAAGC
>Ga0056114_1001586_pt1 | contig 10592 bp, 10 predicted proteins | sample WorMetHERISLAND1_FD_77005 | JGI IMG/M metagenome (GOLD analysis project Ga0056114, IMG submission 77005) | Marine gutless worms symbiont microbial communities from Max Planck institute for Marine Microbiology, Germany - Olavius loisae HERON... ... | reverse complement strand
TCACCTCACCTTTGGAATCAACTCCCTTCTTCATTCCGTCAACCTCATTGTGTTCACTCTCCTCCTGGCTCACCTCATCCTACGTATATCACCTCATTACAGTTATCACCTTCGTTCTCACCATCTGTCACTCCCTCGACCTTTCACTCCAGACTTAAAACTCATCTCTTTCACAAATCCTTTTCTCCATAGTCACTCTCATTCCTTTCGGACTGACTTCACGGATCTTAACCTGTACTGTATTAAAGGGGCACTGGCGTTGTTTGTTTTAGTTTCTTTTCCTGGCTACGCGTGCTAGATAAAGCTGAATACTCAGCTTTCCAGTCCACGTTAAACTCTCCTATCGTATCGTATCGTATCACATTTTCTATTGTATTGTATTGTCATCTTGTAGTAGGCTACTGTACTTGTTTAGACACTAGTACTCGTTTTAGGCCTGTCAAACCGGAAACTCTTGTCTTATAATGGCAGCTATAAGTGCACATGGTGCCTGGCTGTCCTGTTCATCTTGTCTTGCTATTCATGTTGTTTTATAACGTGTTATGGGCAAATAAACGGTGTTGATGTTGATTTAAGTTTATATTTTTTACCATGTATAAACTAACGTTTCTACAGTGGCCTACTGTATAAACTGTGGTGATGTGCCATTTACTTGTTCACTAAACGCGATAATGGCTTTGATTTCAATTTCTTCTTTTTGCCTGATTAAAGCGTCGCGGTGTTTGTTTGTGCAGTTCAGTGTGCGTAGAGTAACAATGCGGCGACTCGGCAGTCAGGTGAATATTGATGATCTGGCCCTCGATGAGAAATCCATGGAGCTGGAGCTCATCAAACTGCAGGCCAACTACCGGCATCTGTCAGACTTCTACGAGTCATACAAGGAGGAAACACAGCGCAACCTCAGGAAACAGAAGTTAGAGTCTTAGACCGCGTACACACTGGCGACAAAATCTACTCCGACTTTGTCGCCAGTAGCCTATCCGCGACAAAGTCGACTGTACGTTCGACTGACCCTGATACGGTCGATTTTATCGACTCGACTATAGCAACGAGTCGAAGTCGATTTTGTCGCCAGTCGAGTCAACACAATCAACCGTATCGGCGACTCTGTAGTCATGTGACTACTAAATAAGCGGGAAAACTGTCAGCAACGTAAACAAGAAAATAACATTTTTGATGTCGGAAGATTTAGTTGTTGCTGCAGCATGTACATTACTACTGCAGCAGTTTTTAGCGCGCGACAGCATGTGCTTAGCGCGCTATATGCTATCGCCAGTCCGTCTGTCCGTCTGTCTGTCTGTCTGTCCGTCACACGGGTGGATCCGTCAAAAACGGTTGAAGTTAGGATTATGAATTTACACCGTACGGTAGTCACATCCTCTAGTTTGTGTGGGGTAATTTTCATCCAGAAATTTTAACGGGTTCCACCGAGCGGGGCCGTCAAACAAGGGAGGGGTTGGAAAACAAGCCATTTTCTAGCTTTAAACGTCAACATCTTGAAAACGGTAGGCGATAGTCAAAAGTTACTGTTAATGACTAATACGAAATATACGCTTTCGATTGACACCAAGATCGATGACCCTTGATGACTTTGACCTGCTATAAGTTCGAATTTTCGCAGAATTTCGAGGAATTTCGCAGATTTCGTACCCAACAGCAGCTAAACGAATGAAGATTAACCCATATTGTCAGCGACGGAATTGTAGCCCATTAAATGTTCTTTCCAGCGATGCACGGCTTACGTTGATATCGCTTGGCGTTCCACCGCTAGGGGGCGTCAACCAAGGGTGGGGTGCGGAAAACAAGCTATTTTGAGCTAAATGCGTCAATATCTTGAAAACAGTAGGAGATATGTGGAAAAGTTACTGTTGGTGACTAATAGGAAGTTGCATAGGCCTATGCGTTTTCGATTGGCACCAAGATCGATGACCTTGGATGACCTTGAACTGCTATGAGTCCGATCTTTTGGCAAATTTCGCGGGATTCCGCAAATTTGGGAGGTAACAACTGCTAAACGATGAAGATATTGTCAGCGACAGCGTTATAACCCACTGAATGTACAACATTATGTTCCTTGCGTTGATTTACCGTAGATTTCTTCGCTAGGGGCCTTTATACATGCACTGCTGTCGCGCGCTTTCCTTAGCGTTAGTTCAGCTTTCTTGTAAGAGTGGTATCAGGCCAGAAGTGCTTTATTGTAGAGCTAATTGGAATATTCTGTAGATGGTGTAAAAGTAGAGATGTGCTGCATGTGCATGGGAATGGGATTCCCAATGGGCATGAGAATCCCATGGGAATGGGAATAAAACAAAGAATTGGGAATGGGAATGGGGGAATGGGAAACCACCTCACTGGGAATTTGAATTACCTGCACTCCCATGAGAATTTATTCCCACGGGTTTTATGCTGCGGTAAGCTTGTATCAAGTATTAGTAGGGCCACTTGCCAGATGTGCCGAGTTTACCGACTACCGATGTCTAATGTATTCTGGACCACGTGTGCGAGTCTGTACATACCGTTAGTTAGGCAAACCTCGATATTTCCGACGTAACACCCATACAGTAATTAACACTAGTTATACAACTATATACCAGTGACTGACTGCATGGGAATGGGAACGGAAGGGAATGGGAATAGCACACTCGGGAAATCCCATGGGAATGAGAATGAGTCGAAAAGTTGGGAATGGGATGGAGGGAATGGGAATTGAATAGATAAGAATGGGAGAGAATGGGAATGTTGAAAGCCATTCCCGCACATCTCTAGTGTAAAAGTATTAGTATAGCATACTTACGCCGGGAAAAGGGTGTTACGACGCTTGATGGATTTTATGCTGAAGACTCGAGAGCGATTAGTCAGTTGTTGTCACTGGTGATTGATGACTGACAGTGACTGACACTCGGCTGTGCTGTAGCGACTACATCTGCGAGTTGTTGGAGGAACGAGCGATGCTCGAACGAATTCTCGGTAACGCGAGTAAAAGAGACAAATATGAGAACGACCAGAAGCGTGATCAACTGTTGAAGTTGTTTGAAGGAATCAAGAGTAATCAGTCGGAAATTCTCGACGAACTGGAACTACTCCGCAAGGACAACGCCAAGGTCACTCTTCTAAACCCACTGTTCATTCTTCAGTCATTGCGACAACTTGGTTAGAGAGCATTAGGCTCCTGTGTTTGGTTTATTTAATTCATGACCTACTTTTGTCGTCTACAAAGAATTAATCACTTGTAATTATAATCTCACTCATGCAGGCACATTCACAAGGCAGCGTTACACTGTGAAAACGATCGGTTGGTCACGTTGATGACGACCAGGAATGAAGACGAGGCAACAACACTATCTTGTCCTGGACGTGTTGTATATCGTGTCTGTTTGTAATTCTAAAAGTTGTAGATGGATTTCGATGAAATCATCTGTGTATGCTGGATTGCTGGTTAGTAGTCAGAAGTGATTAACTTTAGAGTGCTCACCGTCTGCGCCTGTCAAGGTATAGGTATAGGTGACTTTACACTTACAGCAGTGCCACAGAGATGAAACCGCGTCATTGAGTTAGGCTACCAGGTCGAAAGCGTCCTGGTCAGATCACCGGTCAAAGACTCAGATTATGTCTGCTAAATAACCTACAGCTCAATGAATGTGAATTGTCAAACCTGCCCATGACCAAAATGACCGGGTCTCTGTCTACAGTACATATTTTCACAGAGAACTGTTCGACCTAGTCCTAGAGCCATACGATCCACCGTATATATAGGTCAGATGGTTATCACACCCTCACGGAGGGGGCTGCCGGGTCCCCAGAATTAACCCTAATATTTCACAGCTGAGATACAACGCTGCGCTTGTTATATTCGGCCGACATATACAAACTTGGGCGTAGTTCATGACTGCAGTGAGGCCACGCCCACACCCATGGCCATGCTTGGGAACCGGTTAAAGGGCCGAGGGTGTAGGGAGTATGCCGTCTACTGAGCGCATTTCTGTGGTTAGTTCTTCATAAACTGATGACGTCTAACACAAGGATGCTTTCAACGCGTCATACTGAGAGACTTGGTTGTCTATTGATAACAGCTGAGCGAGGTTGAGGACCAGCTGTTGTCAAAGCGTATTGAGATGGGAGGTATCTATGGACCTGTCGATCACCGACTGAGACTGATGAAACGCCGCGATCAGCTCGAGAGGAAGGAACATGTGGTATGGCACCTCCTTAGAACACACTGAATGATTCGCTGAAATGTTGTAGCTATCAGTTAGTATTGTACTGTAATGTAAGTCTATTTGTCATTCTGTACAATAAATAAGTAAAGAATAACGGCGCATGTTTTGAAATAGCGTGCATGATGACCTTCAAGGTCATTCAAAGGTCGTTGATTTTGACACCAAAGGAAAGCGCGTATGGGACTTTTTGTTGGTCCTCAATAGTAACCTTGGTCCTTGCCGTGTTTCAGAGATATTAGAGCTTTTGTACGCCAAAAGCCACCTTTTTCATACCCGCCACTATTCCGGATACGATACGGAAAAAATTTCTGCATGCTGTTGGGGTCTGCAGACAGCGAACGTCAGGCTAACAAACGGTGAAATTACTTTCAAAGAATTCAAACCTATGTGATCCAATCCACCAAAGTTACACACAGACAGACAGACGGACAGACAGACGACTTTCCCACAGCTATACGGCGCTACGCACGTGCGTGATTCGCGCGATAAAACAATGCCGATGTTTTTAGTATGCACATGGATGACACGTGGACTCGGCTTCCGTTTCCCTGGAGTGGATGGGCGAGGCTACGATTACCAATGACACATAAGCAGTGCTGACTCCGATAACGTACCGTCGATGAAGTTACGTGACCCGAAAGGTCAAACTCGTGATCCCAATACGCTTATAGAGCCCAATATCGCGAAAACAGCTGGAGATGCTATTTAGCAACAATCGCTAATTACTAGATAGTCTGCTGTGAGCCCGTACGGTCGGCTATCCTTGCGACAGCTTGGCTTCTTGTTACTTTTGTCAGCAGGTTTTTACGTTATCCGCACTGCCAGGTGGCAGACATCACAACTTACAAGGCGGTCATATGGTTGCAGTACACGCTGTATCTAGCCCTCTGGCGTGTGTGTATTGAAGATGGCGCAGGAGTTCAACAAGACTCTTGCAATCAACCATGAACTACGAGACAAGATCAACCATATCCGCAGCGAGCGTAATGTGTTCAGTCAGATGTACCAGAGAATCGTTCACCAGCTGTACGCCTGTAAGAAACAGAAAGCCGACATCCTTCAGTCGGCTGCCCAGGCCCTAGAGCACCGGCAAGCGCTTCATGTCACCCAATAGGCACAGTTTAAACACGCTAACTGAAAGTCATCACAATTCACAAATACCGACGATGATGGCGAATTAGTCGACTAACATGCCGGTTTAGATGAAGTTGTCACCTCGCATACTTTTTTCTATTTTTAGCGCATGGCTGTCCGTCACACGAGTGGATCAGTCAAAAAGGTTCAAGTTCAGATGATACAGTTTCCACCGCACAGTAACCCCATCCCTCTAGTTTTTGCTAGATAAGTTTCATCCAGAAATTATAACGGGTTCTTCCCGAGCATGGGCGTCAAACAAGAGTGGAGTTGAGGAAAACAAGCTTAGTTTTATGCGTCAATGTGTATGGGTCATGTTGCCTGTTTCAAACAAATGATTGATTCATTTATTTATTGATTGACTTAATATGTCGAAAACGGCACGAGATACGTCCAAAGTTACTACTAATGACTAACATGAAGTTGCATATACGCTTTCGATTGGCCGTTGTTGCCTCCCAAATCTGCGAAATCACGCGAAATTCCTACAAACTTCGGAATTATAGCAGTTCAAGGTCATTCGAGGTCATCGATCTTGGTGCCAATCTAAAACGCACATGCAACTTCCCACCCTCCCTTGTTTGATGCCCCAGCTCAGGGGAACCCGTCAGAATTTCCGGATGAAACTTACCCCATAACAACTAAAGTGATGGGCCTACCGTAGGCACCTGTAGTGAAAATTGCGTAATCCTAACTTCGACAGTCCTTGATTGATCCACCCATGTGACGGACGGACAGACAGACGGACGGGCGATGTCGCGCGCTAATGACTGCCTTAAAAGGATCCTGGTCTGCGTCTAGTCGTAACCTCATAATGAAATTTTCCCCATCTCTGGATTGGCAACCCAGGAGCCTCAAATTTGGTACATGGTTTTATTAACAGACAAAATTAGCCAAAAGTTGAAATCCAGTGCTGCATGTCTCATGGTCGCTGTTTAAATTTTATAACAAAAATATCTCGAGTGTGGCTACTCGGCCAGGTTTACTAATTAGTTACCGTACTACATAATAAAGGGGACGTACAATATTGCTGCGAGCCTCAGAACCAACTGTTTCAACTCACAGTCAGTTTGAGTCTAGCTACATGCATATCTAGACAGCTATGGGCGGGGCTACTGTGGGCGTGGCTGTCATTGTATCTGTCTATCTCTATGAAGTAAGTCCAATCATCAGCAAAACGCTGCTGAGCTACACAGCTCATCCCAGAAATATCTACAGTGTGAGTGAAAAAATCCCACCTTTCAGTTTTCTGACATTTTTCCCAAACGGTTGGGAATTTTTAATCAATTTCTTACTCACCTATTACAGGTTCCAATCTACACTAGATTACAAAATGTTTATTCAATTATCTTCAACTTCGAAGAAGTTATGCCATACTAAGCGACACCACCCATCGAATTTTTTACATTTCACTAGAACTTAACTTGTAAGCTTGCTTACTGACCAAATGACGTCACTGTTGACGTCATGTCATATCCAACATGTTTGTTTACATTATAAAAGTGTTTATAGTGACTTGCCACAGTCAACGATCAACAAAGCTAACAACGACTTTTACAAACGTCTGAACGTGTGCGTTTCGGCCGATGGTGGACATTTTGAGCATATTATGTGAACTAGGTAGTTGGAGATAATTATATAAAATAAAAGATAATTGAATAAATGTTTGCAATCTAGAGTAGAGTAGATAGTAATTAGTAACGTGTAATATGTGTGCAAACAAGTGATTTAAAATTCTGAACCGTTTTGAAAAAACGTCAGAAAACCACAGGCCGCAGAGGGGTGATTTTTTGACTGACTCACACTATATAGCCAATAAAGTCTCGCCATTCTAGTTTCTTACGCCTTTAGCTCGTTGTGCTGGCTAACTACTCCCATTGCAACTGCGTTCTGCATAGTTGTGTATAGCCAGAAACCTCTCGAGGTATCTTTTATAGCTCAGCGTCTGCACAATTTGACTGCACGCTAGCGACTAGGCCTATTCGTATAAGTAAAGGCAGGAATAAATGAAGGCGTGATTTCAGTAGTTTAAACAACTGAAACATGTTTGTGTTCTGTTTGACATGGTTGACTTGTCGTCAAACATGTTTGTGGTTGACGGAAATCACAACATGTTTCATTTGTTTAACCTACTGAAATCATGCGTTAAATAAATAATGCTATTGCGAGTGAGCCGTGCAGTTTCATTAGATGATTGGACCACACAATAGCCTATATGGTGTGTACATGCAGTCAAGAGGCTCTGACGAAGATCCACGTTCACAGAGAGCGAGATGAGAAGGAGCAGGTCGTGCACAACCAGGCGATGAAGGTGTTGGAGAGGTCGATGGCTCATGAGAAGAAAATGAACGACTTCATGTCAATTAAATGTAACGATCGTACAGAGTTCAAGCTGGAAGAAGCCGACAGACTTGAGAGGGGTAGTGTAGCGTACAACTAAAATTACTGCACAGCACAGCTAGGTGATTTATTTATTTAAGCATTTGTTACACACAATGAGAAGCAAAACAGTAATCGAAAGATAATGTAACATGTGTAACAGGAAGCTAAAGGGTGGAGTGCAGCCACCACTTACATAGCCCTTGAAAATGTAAAACCAAGGGAAAAATACGAATTACATTAAATATTTGTTCGAAAAAAAACAAAAAACTGACAAGAGAACGGCGAACTGAAGCTTGGAGTAGATCTTGGACTTCAATGCGTGGATGTACCGACGTACCGTTGACAGAAATCTCTGGAAAGGTGTGATCTGGTATACACGCCCTGATGTCTAGCCTACTTGATTATAGCTTACTGCTAAACCGTTCATAACGTAAAGACTGAGTGAGTAGCCTGACGTCATATGAACGACGGTTGGCATGACGCAGTACTGATGCTATATAACCTTATTTTATATAACCTTATTTTTTGACGTTTTTAGGTTTCATTTTTTTGACGTCTACTGTTGTCATATGGATATAGCTATAAAGCATCCTGTGCCAGACCGTGTTAAGCAGTCATTTGTAATTTTGACATATTTTGACTTAATTTTAATTCATTTTAATTTTGACTCTGACGCTCAGGGCTGTGCGTCAGAGTGCCCATATCTCAAAAATTACAAATTACAAATTATTAATAGCTGTAACCATATGACATTAGTGGGCGTCAAAGGGTTAAAACAGATCCTTGTGCGCGGCGCTATATCAGAGGTTCGTGAGACGCTGGAGACGGACCTTCAAACACTGAACCAGTACAAAGAGTCGTTTGACAGTATCAAAGAGGTGGCCGAGTTGGACGATGTCGACACGATCATAGCGCGTTTTCTTCAGCAAGAGGCCGAGAACTTTGCTCTGTTCAACTACGTGACAGAGCTGAATGGTGAGATTGAGAGCATTCAGGAAGAAGTGAACTCAGTTCAGCAGAACATTGACACGATGAAGGACGAACAGCAACAGACGATCGCTAAAACACACCAGCAACTCGAACTACTCTCGGTATTGAACAAATGTACATCGTAATATACGATGACAGACTGAGTTAAAGCAGTGATAAGTTCTCAGTGGAAATCCATCTCAGAACTACGGGGTATAGCTTGTCCTATGGGATCACACTCGACACAAGCGAACACATCCGATTCACAATCACAAACGTGCACAGCTCTCTCGCGACATCACTAGTACCAATCGCTACACTCAGTTCCAAAACCTCTCAACTAATTTTGATGAAACTGGAGAATTACTCGTAGAAATATCTTCCAAAGGCTACTCCACATGCTAAATCGCATTCGATCCGACAGCCAGGGTGTTCTGAGCCGATAGCCAGTTTGACGCTGTCTTGGTGTCTGTTTTCCATTGTATTCTTCAGCACGCGCAGAGGTCGCCCAGCCTGGCAAACGCTTTTCTGACATGTTGTCGGCCGAGGATGTGCTTTTGGGGTCGCGAAACACATCAATTTTTTTATTACCTCCCAGTCCCGAAACAATCGCCAGTTTCACACTGTAACCGTGATGACACACATATTTAACCAACATTGAGAATTTCATATGCAAGATGGCGGGCGGACGTGATGATTGACTGTGTGCGTTGAAGTCTGAACACAGTCAAGTGCGAGACGAGATGACGAAGACGATGAGTCAGTTGAGTGAAGTGACATCAGTGTTGGACGAGCTTCAGAAGTTGATCTACTCAGCCTTCGAGCGAGTTGGCTGTTCACGCAAGGTTCTCGAGGACATGTTGGGCTTGAACGTACCAATCAACACTAACAACATGATAGTCTACCTCGGAATCATCGAGCAGAGGGCTAACGAGCTGCTCAACATTCTGCACTACGTCAACCTCAAAGTCAGTCGGTCTCTCTCTCTCTCTCTCTCTCTCTCTCTCTCTACAACAATAACAATAATAGTAATAGCTATAATAGGCCTAATATGCTGGGCATGTGACTCACACGTGTGTGTTTGTGGTAAGACAGTCGACACTCGAGGTTTGCACGGCTTGGCCTGCAGCGTCACAGCCAGATGAATGACATCTTATCGAGGGCCATTAAAAGGACACAAATCACAGCGGTGAAGGAACCCGTCCAGCAGGCCTCCTCAGAAGTGATGACAAATTTAACGCCCAGACGGAGCAACTCTAATACTCTGGACCAAAGGGAAATTGATGGCTTGGGACGTCACTGTTCACCAAGTCCCATCTCAGCTCCACTGCAGCCGAGCAACACTTGACGCGGTCCCCTAGGGAATGTCGCATAATAATTAATGTTTAGAAGAAGACATTGACATGGCAGAACGTGCGTCTGACGACATCTGGTGAATTCTTTGCTGGATGTGTTTGATCTTTGACCTGTGTTCGTGGAGTGATCTGGAGAAACGTTCATAGTAGGCTAACAACTTGTGTATGTATCACTCTAGTGGTGTCAGTTACTCAAACTGCCGTCTGTTATATCTCGTGTAGAGAAGCGAACAGACCGGCATGCTTCCAGCGCGCATTGACATCACCACGTTCGTACCTAAGACACTTCCAGACATTCAGCTCCAGCTCCCAGTACTCCAGTACGTAATGTTATCATACCATCAGTATAGTAGCCAGTTTGGACATCACCTTTGCCTCCACATTTTCGACTGTTATCCAGCTTCGACGTATAAAGATTGTATTTAATTGTTTTAGCCTATCGGTATGGGACTGGAAGGTATAACCTTATGTATAGCTTACGGCAGTGGTGACGGCGTATTTAGAATGTCCGAAGGAGAAAGGAAGGGGTTAGGGG
>Ga0056114_1001585_pt1 | contig 10593 bp, 9 predicted proteins | sample WorMetHERISLAND1_FD_77005 | JGI IMG/M metagenome (GOLD analysis project Ga0056114, IMG submission 77005) | Marine gutless worms symbiont microbial communities from Max Planck institute for Marine Microbiology, Germany - Olavius loisae HERON... ... | reverse complement strand
CGACTTCCTATAGGCTCTCAATAGTAACTTTTGCTCTAGGACGCACCGTTTAGCCACAATACATAACGTCACAGACGGACAGACGCAACAGTGTAGCATAAGCGCGACCGTTAATACGGTCGGCTAAAAATGATAAATGATGGTTTAAACCAGTCTGGCACAGGATGCTCTATAGCTGTAGCCACATGGCAACAGTGGGCGTCAAACGGTGAACCAATATAATACAATCACGTGACAGGTTCAGTCACCTGTGAACGAAACTCGTCCTTCAGTCGTTTAGCGACCTCTGTCGATGTGTCGGCGGCGGCTGTCGTCGTCGTAGACCGTCGATGTGACGTTACCTACAAACGCAGCATTCTATCATGCGTCACAGAAGACCACACACCATCCACTGATACTTAACCTCCGATCATCATCAGCAGCCACAGTCACATATGAAAAGCAACAGATCCCAGCTGGATAGCAAAGTCATGTATAGGTGACATTGACAACTGCCCAAATACTTAAACTACCCAAACTACCTCAAACATATAAAAAATACATGTACAGTAGAGGAGCATGCACTAAATTAACTGTATTTCATTTCACAAAATGACAAAATTGACCTCTTTTATTTAGAGCTGCGGATATTAACGATTAATTTAATCGTTAACTATCGTCGTTACTATATCACTTACTGCACTGTCTGGGCATTATACTTGTATACAGTTGTATTAAATTAACTAAAACTAACTATTAATTAATCGTTAATTTTCAAGAAGTTAACTGTTAAAAATTTTTTAAATCGTTACCAGGCCTATTTTTATTGTCTCTTTTAAAACAGAGGCTTCTCGGATAATTAGCGCACGTTATCTCTGTGTTAACGCTGTCACCTTACAACCCGTTAATGCATGGCCGGAATCACTCCATCCGCCCAATTACTGTCAGCGTTTCACATACAGCACACCTCAGCCACACAACTTCAGTTTTCAGGCTCCAATATATCGCACTTTAGAAGACGACGGGGGTGAGTGAGTAGTTTCTTAACGGCACATCAACACAATTAGTGCCATTCAAGTTGGATGTTGTGGACGAGATATAAGCAATAATGATATAAAATGCTAAGGAAAAACAAGGCTACAACAGCTAATGTAAAATGGAAAACAATAACAAAGTAAGACGACAATGTTATCTCCACGACATCAGGTTTTTGCAGACTTCTCAACTTTGTCTCAGTTGAAATGCCTGTGTCTAGTAATTTTTGTGACCAACTATTACAACTATCAGTTGCCGTCTAACGGGGGGGCCAAGTACCACCTGCTGGAGTTGCCAGATGCTGTTGTCCATTAGTCGCCAACAGAAATGTATAAGCACAAGCAGCAATGAAACAGTAATATTTCCAACTGGAGCCAGACAGAACTCACCCTGATATCGTCGAAGGTCGGTGTTCCAAGGTCCATGTCATCTTCGTCCTCTGCGGCTACATCCCACGCCGGCGCATCCCACTGCGTCTGTCTGTAGCGTTACACAAACACGTTCTGACTAATTAATATCAGTTACTCATCGACAGTTTTCAGCCAACTTTGATCCAGTACTGTACTGAATAACTAAAAGCTGCAGCAATATTCCTCTATCAAACAGTCTCAAGTGCTGCAAATTGTAACAGTCTGTACTGCTGTGGCACAGTCACAACTACTACCATTGTCACTTGTTTTAAACCAGTCACACATTCTAGACCTACTGTACATTGTTTCATCCCCCAAACAGTAACTTTTTGTTTAATAATTTCAATGTATATACGATGAAAACACCATCCTGTGGACACAGCAAAGAGAAATAGTGGAGGACGTACGCGAAGTGGACATACAACACCTTCGGCGATAAAGCATTTGCAGCTGCTGGACCTGATGAGGCAGTCTTCCATCGCATCTGAAAGAGGTGGACTCTCATACAGTAGATTCCGGCAGTCGCTAAAGACGTTTTGGTTTGGATAGTGGGGCCACAGCGCAATGTTATCTATTTTAATTGTGCCGTTTAGAAATAACCCTACTCACTTACTTAACTACTACCCAATGATGGACTTAGCAATCATGAGAGATGTCATGTTGACGCTGGCATGGTAGGACTTTCACACAAGACGCACTGGCGGTCAATCAACTATCACTGTCACTGTCACTCCACCTCGTCACAGTGTGGTAGTAGTAAACCTTCCCCTCGGCATCCTTCGCCGTCTTCCAGTTCGGTGGAAGTCGGATGCTCTTTGGTTTCGGAGGCGGGGACGGCGGCGGCGGCGGCGGATCCCGAGGGTCTCGCGATGTCTGTGACGACAGCATAAACATTTGTCACAGTTACAATTTATCACAGTTACATTACGTTGAAATTTACGGTGAAAAATGCAAAGCACTTCAGACACTTTACAGTCAACTTTGGCAAAGAGGTAGGTGAGTGAGTAGTTTCTTAATGCCATATCAAGCACTATTAGACCACACAATGCCATTCATCAAAAATATAAAAAAGAAACCGAAACAAGCAAATGCCAGTGCCCACATGACCATGCGACATATATAAACTATGTATCGCCCATTAATTCCTCTAACGCCCACTGTTGCCGTATGGGTACAGCTATAAAGCATCCTGTACTGCCAGACCGAGTTAAGCCGTCATTTGTAATTTTTGACATCTGGGCACTCTGACGCTCAAGTCTTGAGCGTCAGAGTGCCCAGATATTAAAAATTACAAATGACGGCTCAGGATGCGTTATAGCTGTACCCATATGGCAACAGTGGGCGTCAAAGGTTAAAACTGTCCACTGGGTTATCAATACAAGGGCAGAAAGCTAATCTGCACGCGTTGAACAATGTAACATACGTGTATAATGGTCGGCGGCTGGTCTGTGATGTCATGTAGTAAACCGGCCGTGGAGTCAACAGCGACGGAGTAGACAATCTGTTGAACACCAGGCACTGAGCTCGGCACGGCGTAGTAGACACCGGCCTGCATGTGTACAGACATACCAGATTGACTGACTGAGCATCCCCACCAAAACAGTATGAGACCCAACCAACAGTATAAAGTACTGAAGGAAAAACGCTACAAAGGAAAACCCAGAAAAAAAAACAAAAAAAAACACAAAATACACATATACGTACAAAATAGTAGACAATAAAGAGATACACATATAAAACACAGCAAGTCCCCTAGTCTACACTAATATGGGGTGACTAGGGAACGGCTCCCACAGAGGGCAGGGTCGCTAGGCCTGAACGGCGGTGGGGCTGCCGCCGTGGTACCCTCCTACAGACACAACAGACACTCATTAAGCAATCAGCGTATCGTCAAAGTGCTGTGACCATGCTGAACTGTCAGCCATACAGCATATAGCATAGGACACACACAGTGTATACACCAAGTAGACCGATAGGACTGTTGGTGAAACAAGGGTCAATTGGAGAATGTCTGGTAGTTGGTTGGTTGAGAAGGTTCTTAACGGCACATCAGCACCATTTGGTCTATTGAGTGCCACAACTTGGCAAAATCAAACAGATGCAACGATAGTAATAATTAACTAATACAAAAAAACAAAATTTATTAAAAGCAGGGTTTTTTATTATGGCTTTAATAAAATCAAGTATACGTTGATCCACAGTATTCTGGAAGAGATCGGATAATGATATTGCTAAAAAATACTGCTGTCGAACAGCGTTAAAATGACTACAGTCTAGTATTATACGTTGCACTGTGAGACAGTTGAAGCAGAATTGACATTCTGGTGGACTCTCCTTAGTGACAATGTCTGGTAAACCGTCTACACAGATGTATTTTATGTACAAACGTTGCTTGCATGTGCGGTATCGGCGGCGAAATGGTACAATCAACGCAATACGATACAGTACGAGTTTAATGTGAACCGATAAGCCGAGTGTGGTCAGCTTAATCTAGCAGACGTAAACAACAACAAACAATATGTACAAAAAGAAGAAACTAAAACGATATGAAATGTTTCACAAAGAGAAGAGACATCTTGGCTACAATCTGCCGACAATGAACATTACGCAGCTGTGAACTGAGTACCACCTTCAACCCACAGCACTTCCTGTCTCTCCTACATGCCGACCAGCTGGCCGGTGATTAAAACTGCTCATTCTGCGGAGCCCTGTGGGGCCACATTTGTCCTATGGGTAAGCAGGTCACAGTCACCCTGTGGTTAAATTACTCTCAAGTATGTGGTGCAACCCTACATTTCCTCACCTCACTTTCCCTTCTTTCTCCTCCCCTCCCTTTCCCTTCCCGCCCTCCCCCTTGGAAAGTGGGCACATTAAATCCAGCAAGGGGACCTGGGGGAGCGGGGTCTGGGGCAGAGCCCAAGCTGAAACAAAATTTGGTGCATTTAAGCCTTAACATCTGACCTCTGGTGGCAGCAATTCTGATGATTTTTCCGAAAATCAACTGACCAAACTGCATCGCCAGGTGGTGGCGTGGAGCGACAACTTTAGGTGGTGGAACAGCAGGCACAGGTTGTGGAATGCCGTTCCGGCTAAACTTAATAACTGCAGTAACCCATAGCAGACGCCACAGTGAGCTGGCGGTGACAGTCATGGTAGAGTATATGTGCATGACGGCCCACCTATCAGCAAGGCCTGTGCTACTGTATTACCAGCGGAGTCAATCCTCAAGGCAAGACCGGGGTGAAGTGTGAATATTATTAATACTAATATTATAACAATACTGATTGTAACACGGACCTGAGACGGATAGGCTGTGTGAGCAGCGTAGACGGCCTGCTCGTCGACTATCACAGGATACTGTTGACCAGCTATAGACATCAACACCAGCATAGCAATGTATCAATCATGTGATAGGTCTACCACTACTGGCAGCACCTTGTCAACTACTGAGTGACTGAAGTTATCTAACAGTCAACTTGGTGTCTAGGCTTTACACTCTCGCTATCACTCGATTTGAATAGACAGGTATGAAACAACAAAAACATGACTCCAAATATTATAATAATATATATACACTGTGTCTCAAAAAAATGCACCAACTTTGAAACGGTATAGCTCAGAATTATAGAGATCGATTTTGATGATTTTTGGCAGAAAAATTCAAAAGTCTCTAGAATAGAGTTTGCATGTTTCAGTTTTCATGTAGGTTTGAACTTGTATCAACTTTTCGTCTTTCAAATCGGACACCGAAAATATGCCAATTTTAACGCTATAAGCACGCGCCAACATTAACGAGGTGAAATTTTTTTTAAACATGGACCTAAACTCATAATATTTGGCACACATAATCTGCAGACATTAAAACATAATACACTAATCAACAAACTACTGTTAATGCAGTTTTACTTAATTAATATTTGTCCTAAATTGCATCACCGAAATTAACGAAAATTACGCGTCATTTTGCCTTGTTAACATGTCGACTGTTCTGAACTTTCTTGACTTCACCATTAATGCTGTTCTTCATCCAACCTTTATCCAGAAACTCTGTTATAAAATGTCAAGCATTGTAACCATTACATTCAAACAAATGTTTTATCAAAATTGTGCCGTCTTTACTGAATGGCATCAGAGTTGCCGCGTTCGCCTGATATACAGCGTCAAAATTCGCGTTATTTTCGGTGTCTGATATGAAAGACGAAAAGTTGATAAAAAAAGCAAACCTACATGGAAACTGAAACATGCAAACTCTACTGTGGAGTCATTGAATATTTTTGCCAAATTTCATCAAAATCAATCGTTACAATTTTGAGCTATACCGTTTCAAAGTTGGTGCGTTATTTTGAGACACAGTGTAGGTTGGCACAAAATAAACTGGATTATTTAGCTTTTTAACCGACTTAATGAAATTTGCATTAAATAACGCCTAGGCCTGCAACACAAGAATGAAGCCCATAGACCAATAGGAAGGCAGATAACAACGTGTATTTAAGTATTCTGTGGTAGTTAGTATTCTACGTGACGTCATCGATGACACAGCAGCAGAACACTTGTCAATGACTTGCTGCTTGCAAACTCTTGTTCAGACGCCGGACCGAAGTCAATTTGGCTAGAACCTGGTTTTGATGTGAAAAGATGTTCAGTGTGTGAACCCCAACAAATTCACAAACAACACAGTCTATGCCAATGTGATGTAGCTGCGGTTGATTGAGCAGTGTTTTTCGTCCCCGCCGACACAATATAGGTCATATGGGAGACCCAACCAACTGTATCAAAGTACTGAAGGAAAGCTACAAAGGAAAAAACCAGAAAATGCAAACAACAAAATACACATACACATAGACAATAATACACATTAAAAGGTTACACATATAAAGCACAAGTCCCCTAGTCTACACTAATATGGGGTGACTAGGGGACGGCTCCCACAGAGGGCAGTGTTGCTAGGCCTGAACGGCGGTGGGGCTGCCGCCGCGGTACCCTAGCTATGGCATGCATTTTCAAAGCTGCAAGCATTTGTAACAGAGCATCATGGTGTCTGTTGCAGTTTTGAGCTGATGTTTGTTCAGCTGATCAAAGCAATGAGTGAGTGAGTAGTTGCTTAACGGCACATCAGTGCAACTAGCAAAGCAATGAAGGTGAAATTAGCTGTCACAAACTGCTATGAAATATAAACTAAACACAGTATCGCAGCTTACGCTGACACGCAGACTGATCGCTGTAGAACAAATCGTGTGACATCACACCGGCATCAGGCAGATACAGTTGTGTCTGTCCCAGGTCAGCGGTGTAGGCCAGGTCAACGGCAGACGCGTCCGTGTATCCAAGCTCCGTTGGCCCCACCGCATAGTAAGACGTATCAGGAAGCTGCTGTTGTTGATGCTGTTGCTCGGCAACGGCCTGTTGCTCAGCAACGGCCGCTGCCTGCTGCTGTAGCAGCTCGTCGTGTGCCTTGACCTGAGCCTCAAACTGCTGACGACGCTCGCGTTTAGACAGCGTCGTCATGGACACTGTTGCCGACGACAACGACGTGGACGACGGCGGCGGCAACAGCGGAGGAATCACTCGTCTGTCAACATTACAACTTCACAGATCACCTCGAGTACTGAGACCCAAGAGATGACTTGAGTAAGGTGTGACCCTTTAACGCTCACTGATGCCAAGTGGGTACAGCCATAAAGCATCCACTGCCACACCGGGTTAAGATATCATTGGTAACTTTTGACATCTGGGCACTCTGACGCTCAGCCCTGGCATAGTATAATGAATACACTGCAGTCAAACAAGGATGCCACAATATTTAAAGTGATAAGTTTTGTAAACATAGACCATGTTTCACAGTTTCCTGTCACTGCGACATCCAGAGGTAAACAGCAGAAGATGGGAAAACTAAACTAGTCATTCGTATCAACTCCAACGATGTGTTATAATGCAGCAGTAACATCAACACTGAATATAATTCTACAAATGCCTATGTTATCATGTCGTTACAGAGTCAATCTTCCCAGCTAATCTCTTGACTGGCACACAGCAGTGATGTTAAACGAGGCCAAAACCTCGAGGCCGAGGCCAGATCTACGAGACCGAGGCCAGAGCTATGAGGTCGAGGCTAAGGCCAAAAATAATTATGAAAAATTACCAAATAATGATTAACAACATATGATTTAAGATAATTGCCGGAAAAATTAACAAAAATTCCCGAATTTTACATGATTTGTGCACGAAAAATGCCCGATTACATAATAAGACAATGAGATCGAGGCCAGGCCGAGGCCAAAACCTCGAGGCTGAGGCCAAAGCTTCGAGGCCAATGCCAAGGCCAAAATTTTGGCCTCGAGGCCACTTTGGCCTCAAGGACTTAACATCACTGGCACAAAGCCTCGTAAACCAATCAGTTGGCTGACAAAACTATCATAACTACAACCAATGACAACACGAAAAGCCAAAACAGCGGGACAGAAAGTGGCTGACTGCAGCTGAAACAAAGTCAGGTGTGAGGTATTACAGGTGTGAATGTATTGATACCTGACAGGTGTGAGGTATTGATGATACCTGGCATGTTTAGCATCGTCAGACTCATCAGTCGCTGCAACTGTTCTCCGTCGTCGCTTGACGTCCGGCGAATCATCCAACGTGTGTCGTCGAATAGCTAACAACACAAAATCTCAGCACTTACTGCTGAAAGAAAAGAAAACATCGAAAATGCAGCACTCAAAAATAACGTAAATATTTTCTGATGTCGTATAAAATTAGTGTCACATCAAACTAAAACCATGACGTCTCTGAAGTCCGTTATAAAATACTGGAATTTAAAGCACACTGCACTGCGTACTAATCACAGGCGCAGAATATGGTGTCGGCCATTGTGGCCACAGATTTCTACACATACACAGCATCACAACAGGCTACAAACACTGTTAAGTGAAACGTTATGCCGGGTTCACACTAGGAAGGCATGCAGGCTGCATGCATCCCTGCAGTACGAGCGTATGCAGCCTTCATTCTACTGTGAACCCGGCATTAGCTGTCGACGTAATCTGCATCAATGATTTGAACTTCAACCAACAAGTTCATGCTGCCACTAGTGCTGTTATCGACACAAACCTTTGTCCCACGACGAGTCTTTTCGCTCCGGGCTTGGCTCTGCGTTTCGCCGATCTATACACACAGATTATACCACTAGTACAGCATCCTTATAGATGCACATCCAGGCCAGCATCCGGACCACATCACCAAGCAATAACAAACATGGCTGTGAGCCAGTAGCAGACATCAATCACCTCAACTAACAATCATCTCAACTGACACTGAATATCTTAACAGAATTCACCTTTTGTTGCAATTCAGTGCATCGGATGTGCTCAAATCCAGACGTCACTTGTCAGTAAATTCCTTCCTAGTGTCTACATCTTGTCTCTAACAACTTACACTATGAGAACTGCTGAGAAACGAACTACAAAAGTGAAGTGAGTGAGGGAGAGAGTGAGTGAGTGAGTGGGTAGATTCTTAACAACACATCAGCACAATTAGGCTATACACGTTGGTTCACGCTGGAAATACAGGACAGAAGACAAATTAACAATACAGACAATACAAAAGCACAACACAGAAAAAGCAAACAACACAAAACACAGCGAAACAAAACTACCCTGGATCAGTCACTTCTTATGACACTCGGCCAGGATATGAGGTGGTTTATTCTACAATGCTCCGGAGCCAACACTCGGGCTGAAGGTAAATTGAATCTCACAGTATCACAGGCCAATGACACATCATCACTGTCTTACCGAGTTCTCTCTCCGTCCGTTTCCTCTCCTCAACCGTCAGCTTTGGGATCTTGAACACTTCCTACTCGCACATTTCACATTTCACACTCGCACACCGTTCCGATACAATATCATGCCAAAAAAAACAATAAAAATATATCAAGAAACATCTGAACCAGATATGTAAACCAGAGATCCGTACCATTGACAGTGGAATATTGACGCAAACAACATGACAGGCTGTAACATCAAACCCAGTCAAGTCCCAGACAACTAAATGCAACAGAAATTACAATTGAAATTGCTCACACAACTGTGATTGGGTCACAAAACTATAAGAATTGAACAAAAGCTGGTTAAAAATGTTGAAAAATTCTCCAAGCTAATTCGCCACTCAGAAACACAGAGGTCATTGGACAATATCAAACAGCTATATAATCTACGTTTTACTTAAGTTCTTCCTTAACAGTGAAATGTTGAGTGGTCAGACATGAGTACCTTCAGACTGTGCCAGCCAGCCAACAGGTCAGTGGCCAGACACTGAACGGACGGCTCATCGGCTACGGATGCTGAGTTGTCGTCGTCAAAGGCAACAACTGAAGCCTCGTCTTCATGCAGTGTCAGTTGTTGATCAACCAATGACGACGCTATGTTTCTATCATCTGTCAACACATCAGACAGTCTCACTGGCAGACCATTAATGGTCACACGTCAATGTGTCCATTCACAAATGCCATCTTGCACTAGGACTTAGACAACACTGCTCATCACTATTTGTTTTGTTTACTTTGTTTAGTTTTATTTTCTGGCTATGTGCGATATGTAACTACCAATATCATGTAAGTAAACCATGCAAATAACGTCATGAATAGGTCACAAACTGACAAACAATAGCGTAGATGAACGTTACGCCAACACGCTGTGCCTACGTTGACACATTTGTCAGTACATTCACCACCTCATCACTGAACACAACGTTTATTCACTTAATGTCTGCTATTGGTAGTTACACAACAGACGTACTGTCGTCCTGAGAGACGTCATCCATCTTGGTCTGTTCACTGTCTGAGCCGCTTGTCATGACAGGCTGTGCCGTCTCGAACAACGACTTCTTAGCATGTGACGACAACGAATCATCTTCAGATGGCGGCGTGGTACCGGCTTCAGCCTCCGGCAAACACTGACAACACATAGACACGTTGTGTTAACAGCTCTTCACTGGATACAACAAGAAAGCCCAGCTATCGCTGACAAACCCGCGCGACGCGAAAGCCTGCCGAAATTGCTTCAATTCAGCGTGCCTACAACGTTGTCGTTGACAATACTGGCCTATCTTCATGCGTTTAACTGCTATTGCGTCCGAAATCCACGAAATCCAGAGAAATTCACTGAAAATTCCAACT
>Ga0056114_1001584_pt1 | contig 10594 bp, 7 predicted proteins | sample WorMetHERISLAND1_FD_77005 | JGI IMG/M metagenome (GOLD analysis project Ga0056114, IMG submission 77005) | Marine gutless worms symbiont microbial communities from Max Planck institute for Marine Microbiology, Germany - Olavius loisae HERON... ... | reverse complement strand
GGTACCAAAATGAATGACCTTGACCTTTGTTTAGAGGTCGTATCAAGGTCATGTCAACCGTTGCGTTACATTTGACGTTGAATATCTCGGAAACCGTTAGAGATAGAGGTTTGGTTCCAAAGGTTGATTGATTGAGCATGGTTTTACGTCTGCGCCAACACAATATAGGTTATACGGCAGACGGTTTTCGAGATATTGCGCTCTTAGTGTATTGGGGTCACGAGTTTGACCTTTCAAGGTTACGTGACGTCATCGATCACGTGACCATTTGGTAGCCCATGTGCTATTTCCTATTGGTTCCAAAGAACTACCAATAGGAAATAGCATATGGGCTACCGAATGGTCACGTGACCGATGACGTCACGTGACCTTGAAAGGTCAAACTCGTGACCCCAATACACTTAGAGCGCAATATCAAACTACTTGAGCTAGAGACTTCGAATTTGGTAGGCGGCTTTGTATTGGGAATGCCGAGCAGGCGCACAAATAAATTTCCCTGAAGGTCTGCGTAGCCTAGGTCACGTGAGTGACGTGACCCCTACAAGTTTTGGCAGTACGGTCGGCTATCCTAGCAACAGCTTGGCTTCTTGTTTTAACTACTGACAGCAGATATCAGTATAACAATAATAATATTGAAGTGGTTAATATAAAGATTAGCGAGTTGTGACTGACGTCATTGACGCACGTGATGTTTATGTTTTCGTCTGTAACGACATGTGAACAGGCTAAAATATTATTAATCTTATTCTGAAATAATAAGTGCTAAATGTTAATAGAATAATAGAATGCAGACAGCGGATATCGCTACGTCCACGCAATGTTGGTGTGAGCGGATTTGAGCGGCCGATTTTGGCCGCTCCGCTCTCTCCCGCTCAAATGATTTTTTTCAACTCCCGCTCACCGCTCCATTCCCGCTTATGCCGTTTTCCGCCCGCTCCGCTCCGTTTTCCGCTCCGCTCACGCTCCGCTCACATGCTCTGGTTCAGAGTTTACAACAATCACTGCAGTAAGGTGTCAGTGAAAAGTATGTGTAGAAACCACTGCAAACAGGATAACATTATGTTTTATTTTCTTTTTCATACTTTTTTGTTTCTGGCTACGATTGCTACATTAAGCTGATCACATTCGGCTTTTGAGTCCACGTTAAACTTTTCTGTCATATCGTATAGTATCGTATCGTATCGTATGAGGAAGAAACTCAAATGTAACAAGTGTAGAAATAAATCAATCTGTGTGACGCAGGCTTGACGATACTCGGTGACATCTGTCTTCTCTCTCAGCCAACCGTCTACTCGCTCAGCGTCACGTTGCCTAGCAACCAGCCCCAGTCTCAGCAGCTCCTTATTGATTCGGTAATACCGTCATCATATCATAGACTACAAGCACGTGCTTGAATATTAATAAGCAAAATAACAAATAACATAACATAACATGTTCGTGTTCGTTTGTTAACAGCACTTGTTAAAATGCAAGGATGTGTACACATATAAGTACAGTAAATCTGTGAGTAGGACAAGAAGACTAAAAGCTACTGATAAAAGTTGAGATTATAGTAACTGTCTTTGTTCAAATAACATAATGGTCGTGTTTACCGTCCACTCTGCAAACTGAATAATAAGAAACATGGAATGTCAGACATAGTGTGGTATATAACTCCGTGATTAGTTAGGCCTATGAGGTCAAAGATTAAGTATATACTCATATGTACATCGTATGCCCTGGAAACAAACGTGAACTGATCGGATGACCCGTTGCGGAGATATGGGCATTCAAAAATGTCCAAGATGGCGGCCGGACACATACAGTACATCAGAATTTGATACACTTTTGGTACCGTTTTAAAGTCAGTGTCAATGGTCAAAGTACGAAACGTGTCATGAACAGAATACTGTGCTTGTACCGTCTTTGAAACATGAACTGTCACGTAATACCAAGAACTTACACAGTTACAAGGTGAAATTATAGGGTTGATAGGCCATCATTTCGTATACCCAGCAAATGCAATAAATGCACTAAAACGGACGGCACCACAAACCTCAGACTAATTTCAATGACTATATTAATCTTCTGATAATACAACACAGTGTGATAACAGTATACAGTACTGCCAGCGGAGATGCCGAGATACTTAACTGTTTCAGTGTTTCTGTACCAAACGTAATGGTTCACCTGTCACGGTTTAGTGTACCAATCAACACGTTGATATAAGAAGACTCCGGCTTGGTGTGCCAACTGACATGTGTGTGTGCGCGTGTGTCTGAAAGGTATTGTTGATAGGACTACTGGACGACCTGGACCCATACCGGTCATCAGCAGACGAGATTCAGCGACAGATGAGATGGTGTTGGAACAGTTCTTTCCACCTCTCGCTTGATGATGATGACACACAGACGTACATCAATAACAGCTGCAGTAGACATCAGCTGTCAGTGATGGCCTGGCTCTATAACGGCGCCGTCAGTACGTATTTAACCATTTGAAGCCCACTGTTGACATATGTGTACAGCAATAATGCATCCTGTGCCAGGTCGGGTTAAGCCGCCATTTTTAATTTTTGACATCCGGGCACTCTGACTCTCAGCCCTGAGTATTAGAGTGCCCGGATGTCAAACATTACAAACGACGGCTTAACGCGGTCTGACACAGGATGCTTGAGGCCTTACTGTACCCATACGGGAGCTGTGGGCGTCCAGAGGTTAAAATGCGTTCATCTATTTTCTTCACATGATTGTATAAACGGCGTTAACACTGCGCACGAAGAGTATTCTTGTATACACACTAAAGCGACTGTCAGACTGGCGTGTTTTACTGTGTTCAGAATGCGAGTGTAACATGTCGGGCAGTGAGAGCGACATCTGTCGGCCGTTCGACGGACAATGTCCATGTAAACAGAACGTCTTCACGCAGGACTGCAGTCAGTGCGAACCTTATCATTTCGGCTTCAATCCGACAACTGGCTGTACACGTTAGTAGAACACACAATGTCACCTATAGACAGAGTCTAGACTACAGCCACACTGACTGCTCAGTTTCTAATATCTATAATAAAGTTATCCTGTACGAATTTGCCCCTCCCCTTTCCTCTGCACAGGAGGCCTAATGTGCTAGTGTTTGATATTAACACAAGAAGTACATACAATGCACTGAACATATTTAATTTTGCTGTTTCGTTTGTGTATTTTGCTGTGCCCGACGTCGATTAGTGATTATCTGCCAATCAGCTTCTTGTTTAGTCCATATTGTGCTAAGAGTAATCTCTATTACGTCACTACAGACTTGTTGTGATGACTGTTGGAACATACACAGCGTGCAACTGCAGCACGGCGGGTTCGCTGAGCGCAGAATGTGATGACGTCACCGGAGTGTGTGTATGTCGTGCCAATGTCACCGGTGACAAGTGTGACAGTTGTCTGTCTCAACATTACGGATATTTCACAGGTAACACACACTCGCTGTCAGCTGCAGAGTTCATCATCAGCAGTGGTCGAATTACGGGGAGGGGTGAGGGGGCCTGCCCTCCCCCTGAAAGACCTGGTAGACCCCCGAGAAACGTCTGGTTTGACAGGGTAGGGTATACAGGGGGCCTGTAAAAAGTCCCGTGAAATCACCCATCAATCCATGATTGCAACATATCATTCTAAGCACCGATGCCGAGTCATTACAGGCTTTTTGATCCATCCCCGAAATGTGACTTCTGGGGCCTCGGGGCCTCAGAAAATTTTCTATGCTCGCTATCGCTTGCCATATTTTACGGCCCGCTCATAAATTATGCTATAATTCGACCACTGATCATCATCGTTATCACACAGTTTCCGTGTGTTGGTTTCGCTCAAGCAAGCGTTCTGTACGACAGAGCAGCTTCTAGTTCAAGTAGGTTAGGCCTATTGCATGCCACAGGTTGTTTGTCAACGGAGATGTAGAAGTGCGTTTCTCTGTGAGAGTCACGCGGTATTCGTTCATAACTTCTTCAAATCTCTTAAAAATTCTTTCACTCAGCAGTAGACGTGCAACAAAACGCTCGTCGTATTTCTCGCCACACCTTAAACGTGTCGCCACTCTGCCTGGTGAAATGCATAGATCGAACTTAGCAAATTTAGCACAGTAACAGCCTACAGTAAATACAAGTCCGCTTTCATTGTTTAACTTCACAAAATAGCAATAAGACATGAGTGTATAAACTTTTTCCCGATTACATAACATAACATTACATAAAATAGCTGATTAGTATGGGCATAGCCAAAAGGCTTAATATAAGCCCGCATCTTTACTAATAACAAGAAAGCCGTGCTGCCGCAAGGAAACCGCGCGATGCCGAAGCTATATGCCTATTCTTTTTCGGCCAGCATGATTAGGCCTACCCGAAAAGGAAGGCTATAGCTGCTAATAGACTTTCACGAAATATTTGGAGGAGGCGGATCCATGAACAAGGAAGTGATTCGACTTGGACGATGTTGATATTTGTTCACAATCAGCCCTACACAACCACGGGTTGTCATTCGCTAGGGGGCGCTATACACCACGTGAGCGATCTCTGGCTATAACAGTGCTGCGGCTGCTGGCAGAGAGTCATGCCATTCTTGAGCGCTGTAGGTGTCACACGGTGAACAAGGTATGCAATTGTCAATACAGGTGAGGGCTGTCGGAGATGCGAGTGTAGCGTCCAGTATTCGTTCAACAACACGTGCTTGGACAGCGGTCAGTGTCCGTGTAAACCTGGCGTCACTGGCCTGCACTGCGATCACTGTGCTGACGGGTGAGTTTGACTAATGTAACGCTCTTCTACCACCGTGCACTGTACAACAGAACTGTTCACGCGACAATGACAATGACGTTTATGTCACACTTGCGACCAACAACAGTCGAATAGATAAATACAGAACAGTTGTAGAATAACATACTAAAACAATGCAAAAAATGACTATGTAGGGATGGTTGAATTTTGGGGTTAGTTTGGTACTTTTTTGGTAATGATTTAGTGCGTACGTACTGAAGCATCAATGCTCTTGGTACGGAAGGATAGGCGTGGGAGAGGCGTGACTGTTCTGAGCGGGGATAAAACAAAAGTGTCGCGTGGGGGGTGGGAGGAGGTGATGAATGCAAAAAGATGGGTCGCAAATGGAAAGCTGTTGAGTGATATTGTTGGCCTGTTGTTGGTCAGGTATTACAACTTGACGTCTGACGGCTGCGCTGACTGCCGCTGTAACATTCACGGCACAATGATGACGTCATCATCGTCATCTCTCAGGTGTGAAAAGGTGAGCGGTCAGTGTCAGTGTCGTCGCAACACTCACGGCAGATACTGCGACACCTGCCGGACAGGTACGTGCAACAGGCTGCTGTATAGTTAAGCCTTTGACGCCGCCCACTGTTGCCATATGGGTATAGCAGCTATAAAGCATCATGTGTCAGACCGGGTTAAGCCGTCATTTATAATTTTTGACATCCGGGCACTCTGACGCTCATGGCTGAGCGTCAGAGTGCCCGGATGTCAAAAATTACAAATGACACCGCTGAGCAAGTTATGACTCGACCTTTGGTGTCTAACGGCGCTGGATGGTGGGCATGAAGCCAGTTCAATAAGAGACTGCTGTTCTAGTTGTGTGAAAGGTTAAGGTTTCTTGGAGATCATTTCCGGACCTCTCCTGTAACAACAGCATGGCGGCTGAATTAAGTAATTAAGTAAGTAAGTAAGTAAGTAAGTCGTTAATTTATATAGCACATAAAGTGCGATACTGCTGATGTGCTGTATGTAGGCTACTGGTACTCTGAAAACAACCGAGTTTTGAGCAGACGTCTGAAACTGTCAGTGCTAAGCGTCGGATCACGCAGATCATCGCTCAGTGAGTTCCAGGCAGTTGGGCTGGCAACGAAAAATGCCCGACGCACATACGAGCTGAGACTGTGTCGAGGCACAACGAGGTAATGACGCCTGACAAAATGAAGATGTCGTCGACTGGTCACATCAGAGATCGGAATGCAGTAGGCCATCAAGTACCGGGGCACCTTGTGATGAAGGCAGTTATGCACCATTGACACGATCTTTAACTTCACTCATTCCGGCACGTCGAGCCAATGAAGGTCGACATGCATAAGCTGAAAGATTATGGTTCCTTGTAGGTCTTTGCGGACCCTGTCCTGTAACAATGACATGACGCCTGGTAGCTAGAGATGCTAGTGTATCGGTTGTGTTATCTGCTAAGGTTATTACGGTCTCGGTGTGTGGACAACTGATGGCTGTCTACCGTGCCACTGTTCCTCGCGGTCCAGTGTCTGTCAGTCGGCCAATGACTGGCACGAGACCTCGGTGTCCAGTAGCTGGGACCTTTTGGATGGACTGTCTGACGACCGACAGCCGTGGACAGCCGTGGATGAGCGTGGAAACAACGTCAATGTCAGTACTCCAACAGTCATCAGTAACACGAGGGCAGCGTAAGTCACAGCCTTGATCACTGCAACACAGTAGACTCGTCTATGTCATATATGTGTTATGTATATACGTGGATTTCTATCATCAGGTTTCCCGTTAAGAACTTATCATGGCTTTTTATTTTTAACCTTTATATACGGCTAGTAATCTGCAGCTTCAGGCTATTGTATAGCAACGGGCAAGCGTAGTTTTTTTTACCGACTGACGACTGTATTAGAGGCAAAATGCAAGACAACATTTTGCACATTTTCGGAGCATGTTACAGCTCTGTGGTGCGCCTGTAACCGCTGCATTGGACGATCATTGTATAAGTTGACGAGTTGAATGGTTGATTGATTGTAATGATTGAATGTTATTTTACGTCGTCGTTGTCTGTCATTCTGTGGCACGTAATATTATTAGTTTAATAATCACGCGTTTATTGGGCGCGCAAAATAGCAATTAACTGATAACTAGGCTTAATAAAGAGCGATTTGAGATTGGAAATCACTTCGACACTGACTTGGTTGGCTCTGCTAAGAAACAGTTCAAATGATCGTTTACGCTGTTATTGCGCCCAACTCGGTGACAAACTTGTGATACAAAAACATCAGTAATAGTTTGTCTGTCTGTCTGTCTGCTACCACTACTACTACTACTACTATTCTGTGGCTGTACAGGAGGGTGATGCAAGTATCTAGTGACGAGTCAGCTGGGATGTTGTACTTCGTAGCCACGTCTCCTTTTCTCGGCGATAAACGAACTGCCTACGGTCGAAACATTCAGTTCGTTTTGAGTACTCTTAACATCACTAATAAACCCGCCAATGACGTCACGATGGCTATCCCCGGCGATGACGTCATTATTCGGGGTCTCCACGTCGACTTCTCATTGGTCGCTAGACTGCCGTACTTACCTTCGCCTAACGGCACCAACTACACGGTAATTCTGTCAGTCTGTCTATATCTACCACGTATAAACTAATCCATCAGTTTCTCCAAACGTCATAGTATGGAACGCCTGTTGCTTCCTTAACCCTTTTACGCACACTGTTGCCATATGGGTACAGCTAGCTAACATTCATCCTGTGCGGCTGTGCCATACCGGGATAAGACGTCATTTGTAATTTTTGACATCCGGACACTCTTGGGCGCCAAAGGGTTAAATGCCGTCACTAACTTATTCTAAAAACTGAACGCTAAGTTTGAGCTATACTGGACGTCCTCATGATGCCAAGTTTGATTTTTGAAATCTATTGAGTGATCGGTTGTATATATTGTTTTATGTTAATCTCATCTCATATATATTCTCAACATTCTGTATATGTGTGTCCGTGTGTGTGTTATCTTCAATAGCTGTCCACGGCATTTTACCTGGACCAAACGTAGCAAGATAGCTGGCCATGCCATCGTGGTGGGCGGGAGTATTCGTGAGGGATTCAGAGGATTTCCAAAATTAACGGGTAAAGAGCCGCTGGAATAGTTCGTCAACGTAATACAGCAGCTGCAGTTGACGTATTCACTTCTGTTTCACAGTCTTTCGCAAGAGGGCGGCACGAGTCCTGACGCAAGTCACTTTACGATACGATACGATACGATACGATAGAATAAAACGTGGCGTTTAAGTTTTTTCAGTCGTATTTGTGAATTATCCGATGACCGTTAAGTGAAACGTTACAATACGCCTACTTGACAGTGGTCAACTCCAGCACGTGAACACGGTTATACGACCTATTAGGATAGAGTTGGAGTTGGTGTAGAGACTGTAGACGAATTTAATACGGCAGAACTGATGTCGGTTGTTGCTTGTAGATCCGACTGAATGAAAGCTTCTGGTACGTCAACGGCAGCAATGTCCTGGCGACATACTCGCAACTCATACAGGCGCTGTCAATGGTACAGTTGATCTGGATCAGAGCGAAGTTCGGCAACGTAAGAACCAATCTCCGCCTTTGATTCAATGAACTATAGCTTAGCTATTTTGTAGGACCTATATCCGTTTATTAGCCGACCGTACTGACGGTCGCGCTTATGCTACAGTGTTGCGTCTGTCGTCGTCGTCTGTACGGAATGTATTGTGGCTAAACTGTGCGTCCTAGAGCAAAAGTTACTATTGACAGCCTATAGGAAGTCGTATATGAGCAATCGATTGGTACCAAAATGAATGACCTTAATTGACCTTTGTTTAAAGGTCGCATCAAGGTCATGTCAACCAATGCGTCACATTCGACGTTGAATACCTCGGAAACTGTTAGAGATAGAGGCTTGGTTCCAAAGGACCACCAATAGGAAATTGCATATGGGCTATCAGATAGTCACGTGACCGATTACGTCACGTGACTCCCAAAGGTGCTGGAGGCAGTACGGTCGGCTATCCCAGCGACAGCTTGGCTTCTTGTTAACATACATACAGTGCGACACCGCCTCTTCTCGGTCTCGGCGTAATATTGTGTACTGCGGCACTGAAGCGACGCTCTCTGTCTGTATGTTTAAAAACCCTTTGACGCCCACTGTTGCCATATGGGTACAGCTATTATAAAACATCCTGTGCAGTGCAGTCATTTGTAATTTTTGACATCCAGGCACACTGAGGCTCAGGGTTGAGCGTCAGAGTGCCCGGATGTCAAAAACTACAATGGCAACAGTGGTGTCAAAGGGTTAAGACTTCGGTATAGCTGATTTTGTTGTCACTAAAGTCAACTTCACATGGACATACGCATTGCATAAGAATTGCCAACTGCCTTCTTGCACGGTTGCATACTACGTGTCAGATTGATCTTTGTGTCTCGTTTTTTTTTACATCGTCTGGATCCGTGCAGCACAACACTGCCAAGAAGGCTGCCCTTTACGACAGTCGCTCGATATTGACTTCTGCGCATACAGACAGTCACATCAACTTAAAACGCGCCTGGATACTTGTTTGTGTACAACACTAAATTCCTTTGAAAACAAACAAAAGAAATTAAATTTTTCACAGCAAGCAAGTTAAAGTTGTAGCTGATGACTAAGCAACAACTTAGTCAGTGTTAAGAAAGTAAGTGTTGATGACATCTGTGGAGTGTTTGACGACGTTTTGTTGATCGTAAACAAAATCTCATTTCTCAGACAGAAGTCTGCGAAATCCGTCAGGGGTATTGTTATGCGCAGACAAAACAACGTTGGTGGTCGAGTGTAGACCCTTCAACTGGTGACAGGTGCGCCTGTCTGTAAGTAAGTAAGTAAGTAAGTAAGTACGTCCTTTAATCATTTAATGCCATATCACGTGTTTATAACACACACGAACACACGTATGACATATGTTTAGGACTCGGTGACGAATCTTCACAGTGCGAGGCTGCAGTTCGCCATTCATCAACCAGACAGCTCTGATACTGCATCACTTGTCAACAGTGTCGAACAGTGTTCCTGTCCTCCAGAGTACACCGTCAGTCTGTAGTTCTCTGTCGTCTATAGTGGGCCTGACAACAGTGCTCTATTATCGAACAGTCTCGATGAATTCGCTGATGTTTTAGCAAGTGGCCTACTGGGTTTCGTTGTTAGCAATCTTCGCTTCTCGTCGTTTCTCGTCGTCTGCCAGGCTTGAGATCAGAGTTCCCTTCTCCTAGATTGCCTTGCCTGAAAAGGCTAAGAGAGATCCATCGCCCCAGTTTGAAATCAGAGTTTTCCTTCTCCCAGGCACTGTTTGTCCGCTGCACCTTCTTTATCCGGTGCCACCATGCTCGAGGGTGTTCCTTTATCCGCAACCTGGGGACGCGGGTGGCCGCCGTAGTGCCCCGGCACGTCAGCTGACTGCCACTCAACTGACCACCAGGTCCCTGGAGTTATTTTTTACTCCTCGCGCGCTACGTTCCTAACGTAGCGAAGAGGAGTATATGAGATCAATGTAAGTATGTATTGACGACCGACCGACCGGCGACCGGCGACCTGCGACCGACCAGCGACCGACCGACGACCGACCTCTCATTTGGAAAATTTCAAATGGCCATATCTCCGCAACGGGTCGTCCGATCCACTTCATGTTTGGTTCTATGGTAGGGTTTTCGGGGACAGCGGATCTAACGGCGCTATTTCCGTTTCGAAAAATCCAAGATGGCGGCCGCCGCCATCTTGGAAAAATTTCAAATGGCCATATCTTCGCAACCGGTCGTCCGATCCACTCCATGTTCGGTTCTAGGGTGGGGTTTTCGGG
>Ga0056114_1001583_pt1 | contig 10594 bp, 6 predicted proteins | sample WorMetHERISLAND1_FD_77005 | JGI IMG/M metagenome (GOLD analysis project Ga0056114, IMG submission 77005) | Marine gutless worms symbiont microbial communities from Max Planck institute for Marine Microbiology, Germany - Olavius loisae HERON... ... | reverse complement strand
GTATTTTGTTTATAGCATTCCATATACGACGAGAAGGTGTATTTGGATTTAGAGTTGATATAAAATTTTGCCAGGATTCTCTCTTAGCTTTACGAATGACTCTACGAGTTTTGGCCCGTGATATGCGAAATAAGTTTTGTTGGTGAGGGTGTTTACGAAGAGTTTGTAAAGCATGTTTGCGGTTTCTGATAGCATTTTTACAATCTTCATTAAACCATGGTTTTTTGGTTTATTCCTAGAAACAGGAATTTTAGGTATAGTAAGATTAGCAATATTAGTTAGAGTTGAAGTAAATGAATCTATAGGTTCACGGGAAGTAAGTAAGAGATCAGTAAGTTCATATTGGCATTTACTAGAAAAGTTTGCCCAGTCAGCTTTATTTAACTTCCAATTCTCACGAATATTAAAGGGAGATTGCTCGCTAGAGATGATTATAGGAAAGTAATCACTTCCATAGGTATCATCTTCTGTAGATCATGTATAATTTACGGCTATTGTAGGTGAACAGAGGGTTAGATCAATGCTGGATACTGAACCAGTAGGATGGAGATCTCAATGATGATAATAAATGGCTACTGACTGGCAAGACACTACTGTGGCTTAGCAAGGACTCTTCACTTAGTGCAACATGGCTCCAGAATGCGTTAAACATAAACATGTACATCTCAACACATCACTGAGAGAACCAACCAGCAAGCATGCACACACAATAGACAAACATCAGCACATTAATCCAACTAACACAACGAGTGAATAAATCTAAGCACAGTGAGTGAGCATGAACCATAATCTGCTCAAATTATTGTGCAACAAAATTCTACACAATACTGCTACTAGGCAGCAGTTCTGGCAATATTCCCTCTTCCCTTCCTAACCAAATCACAGCTCAAATCTGGCCAAATGGAGTTCAAGATTGATAAATAGCAGATCAAAGGCACATTTGTTTGAAAAGACTTGTACACAGACGTTACGTGAAATAGTAACAAATGAACCTGTGACCTGTTAATCACAAGTCATCACATTCACTACCTGCGGCTGTATCTCGTATACAGCATATCAACATCTAGGATCAGTCTGGACCCAGTTCAGATCTATTACACCAACTATCAACAGAGACAGAGAGTATTTCAGGTCACAGCAGTCAATGAAGTTTTCTCACACAGCACAGTGCCACATCTCTTTCCAACAGCTCATCAAAATGTATCATATCACTCACTAACGGTAATCTGAAATATATATACTGTATATTCCAAGGCATTTGTCCATCCATCTGATACATGCTTCTAATTGCATGAAATTTGAAAGATTTATAAAGTTGTTATTGAGTGGAGGTTTTGGTTAACAAGTCAAGGTCACTGAAAACGAAAACATGAAAATCATTATTGGTTCATACCTCTGCAATACAGACACATTCACGTCGCGTCTCCACCGCATGGTGTCACCACTGTACCAAATATTTTCTAAAAGAAACCACGTTCTCGTATCCCTTGTTGAATTATATTTTTCCCACCAAATTTAGTTTTGGTCGGTCGACAGTCAGTCAGACAGTTCACCTCAAGAACGATTCTTCCACCGATAAACTGCTAACTGTTTCTCAGTCAGACCAACTAGATACGACTGCTCATTGGCTGATGCAGGGCAAAGGTCGATAACTGGGTCAGACGAGGTCATCTTCTGGTGTAACTGGCCAGTCCCAGAATTCCATACGTAAATCTGCGTGTGACAAACATGTACAAAACATACATCAATTCAAACAGACACGACCGTATCTAGTGCTCATGTTCCATACATGAGTCAACTGTCTCTTCAAGACTGGACAGTGTTAGGTTAGTGTTCAGATGTGGTAAACCAAGTGTTTGTAGTTTCACTGGTCCTCAGTGACCAAAATGCCAATAGCACATTAGGTCACCCCGACTGCTATTTACAAAGAGGCCCTAATTAGTCTTAATTATGTCATAAGTTCATTAGTAATTAAAATTTTAAAAATCATTAAAGAAGACTATGCAAGTCGTCTTTAGATCTCTCAAATGAGACAAAAAACTAAAGCCGGGAACATGACGAAAAAGCAAATGCTCTCAAACTAATGGCTGGAGATGACCTAGATAACCGGATGACCAGAGATGACCGGAGATGACCCGATAACCACAGATGACCCGAGATGACCTAATGAACATACAGTGGACATTGTTTTGGAAATATAGCAAATGATACAGTGTAAATGGCTCTTAAATGTCACATTACATAGCAGCAATAATCAGAATGAAGCAACACACTGGCAGTGAAAAGTTTTACCGCAAGAGACGCCTCGTCGCCGGCGCACGCCAGTAGTTCACCACTAGGTGGCAGCACGAGGCAGCTTCGTGTCAGGACCTTCTGTGTACTGCCACCGTGAAACGTGTGAATACAGTTACACATGATGTCGGTGTTAACTGAAGAGCTGTTGACCACTGCAGACGACTGCACTGACACAGCACACACCTACACACACAGCTGTCAGATTTATTGAACAGAAAATCAATTTAGATATTGTCTTGAAGTAAAATAATTTACCATCAGCCTTTCGACAACATGTATATCAGCGGAATAGTCACAGACTTTGAAAGCGGCCTTTTTCGCAACTGTAGTACCTCCATGACGTTGAACTTGGATTGGGTCACATGGCATACAGTCATGTATCACTTAATGACCTCTATCTGCATAACAAATTGTGTTGAAATCAGACAAGCATTTTGTGGATGATGAACGGATGTTGAGACTGGCTTTATTAGGTGACCTAGTAACTAGCACAGATGTAGTTAAACCAAGGCTACGACGGTTAAAAACTTCTAGATTTTTTTTTCACCGACGTTTTATATAACATACAGAACAAGAACGTAGCTTTACAGCGACATGTCGACAGTATGAGACAAGTGAAACACCTGGTGTCGCACATTCGGCCAGCGCGATGTCGGCCGATACGTTGCTAGGATGTGACTTGTTGTCTCGTCGAGTGAAAGACTAGTCAAGTTTGCTACATCAACAGACAAAACAACTTGTCTGCCACGTGCCACAAACTGACCAACAACATTGGTTGAGTTCATGTTTTGATTAGAAAAAAAGATCAGCACTATAGTTAACGCTTGTTGTAAGAATAAATACCGAGTCAATCGTCAGCACGAACTGAAGATAACTGTGTTAACGTAGTGTTAAGTTCCAACATTCCACATGGAATGCTTCCAATACCTTGATGTTGGTGGCTGGTAAAGTCCAAGTCTCTGACGTGTTAACAAGACAGAAACCACCAGAGCTTGGTACACACAAGTCTTTGTCAGTGGATCTCTTATGTTTCGGGCAGCTGTGTGTGTGTGTGGCGGTTGTCGATCGGTCATCGTCTGTCGGCTGATACTGTCTATCTGTCTGTCTGTCATCTGTGATGTTGTGATGCTGTGTCAAGCGTCACGTACCGTGGCGGCAGCCCCACCGCCATTCAGGCCTAGCAACCCTGCCCTCTGTGGGAGCCGTCCCCTAGTCACCCCATATTAGTGTAGACTTGCTGTGTTTTGTGTTCATGTCTGCTTATTGTATGTTTCATTTGTCTGTGTACTATTTGTTCCTTCAGTACTTTTATACTGTTGGTTGGGTCTTCTGACCTGTAAAAACCATCTCCCGTATAACCTATACTGTGTTGGTGGGGACGTAAAACACTGCTCAATCAAACAATCTTGAGATGTTCTCTAACCAGGACATCACTCATGCTGCCAGGGCAATGTGACGTCTGGTCTGCAATATTTCTAGGCCACGTGTGTGTAGGTAAGCTGGTTCTGCTGCAATAACTGACCTTCTAATGGCAGTAAATGAATGCGATAGTCATCTGGGCTGCGTCGCTCATAGAAACTGCTTCGATCCAACTGTCCCACAAGCAGACCACTCGGCCTACATAGCACAACCTACTCCAATTAACCACAACACACTGCACACAGCTTGTCAGACACTACAATAAAATTATCAGCAGTAGTGGGACTTAACATATTACAAGTCACTTTGAAAACAATTATCTCAGCCAGTTGTTTGACTGGTACACAATAAGCCTTCTCAGCCAGCCAGTCACACAGCTAATAAACAGTGTCCCAGAATGGAAGACAATCATATCAGGAAACTTAAAGCAATTATATAATAAAGCATTCTATGATTAGCCTACTTTCTTTCTGAGATTCAGTGGCTATAAAAGATATACTTGCTATAAAAGATTAGTTGTTCTAAAACCAAACATTAGTCTTCAAACTAAGTAACATAAACTTATCAAGTAAGAATCAACATTCATATTTTACCGTACTTATTTGACCAAACTTCTAGCAATTACTTCTCAGAAGTATTTCTTAGTGCAAAAATAATGGTTCTTAGTCTGAGCAATTCAGTTTTTAAAGTGCAACATCGTATTATATGCTCAACACGCTACACGCTATCATGCATCCATCTGTCACACATCTGCTGGTCTACGTGATGAATTTGTGTAGGTGTGGCATGGTGCCAGCTGACTGACTGTCAGTTGGTCTCTGACGTGTCGCTGTCAGCTAGGTATGTTCAGCCACATCAGGGATGTAACGCACTCACAGTAACAGCTACGCTCTCAAGGGCACACTGATAATGAACAGCAGAGGTTCACTTATGATTGAGAAGAGACTGCAAACCCCACATTAGCAGCAATACTAGCAGATGAGCAGAGGTTCACTTATGATTGAGAAGAGACTACAAACCCCACATTAGCAGCAATACTAGCAGATGAGCAGAGGTTCACTTATGATTGAGAAGAGACTACAAACCCCACATTAGCAGCAATGAGCAGATGAGCAGAGGTTCACTTATGATTGAGAAGAGACTACAAACCCCACATTAGCAGCAATGAGCAGATGAGCTAACAATGAATAACTACTTTCACTGTCACAACCTGATTGAGTTGCCTGACGTTCCTGACATATATTGCACCGAGACGACTGGCGACCGTGACCTGGAGGAGTCCTGGTTCAGAGTCAGGGCGGGCTCAGACAGGTGACGCACGTCAAACATCAACACCAGGCCGTTCTGCAGGCCAGCATAGAAGTAGTTTCGGTCGTCAGTGTTCCAAGCACAAGACCAGACTGGCATTGCACACTCATACCTATACACCACATAAACCACTGTCTTACAACCATTAACATCTTCTCGTTATGGGACATTACCTCACCCAACCTTACCTTCAGTGTGGATATCCAGCGCTCACACCACCATGTGGGCCATTGTGCTTCCCCAATAAGCCAGAGGCTAGAGAAATCTCTCAGAAGCATTGGCAAGCTTCAGGAGTAAAGGCACAGAGATTACAAAATGAACTGATCAACTGATGAGAACCACTTCGTCTTGTTTCTTTAACACTTCATTGCCACCGACGAGTTATACTGTCAATTGACGTACAGTAGAAGGTACCACTGGTGAGCATACTTGTCATTCAGTAAACAACTCAGCCGTATTTTTTGAGATTACCTGGAATTTATATAATATTCAGCTGATATTCAAAATAGCCAAATTCATGCAGACAACAGAAAATTCGGCTAAATTATGGCTGCATGCAAAAAAACACATCTAAATCACGGCTGAAGAACACAGACAGCTCCAAGTGCCAGTAACTGATGTATAATGATGTAGGTTACAGTTTTTACAGGTCAAAAGACCCGTTCCTGTCAATCTTTCAGTGGATTTTTGGCGGACAGAAATTTAGCGGCTAATCCGGATATGTCATTCAGTACACGTTACTCAGCTGCACATTAGCACCACAGGAGACATTCTGCCGACCCTGTATCAGCCGATTAAACAATGCACCAGCAGAAAACATGTTAAACTGACGACTACAATGTGAAGTCAACTATACGTACGTACACCACTCAAACAACAAACTTTTAAATGGGCGGCAAAAAAATTAGATGAAAATTTCTCCTTGTAAACAACAAATCATAGAATCATAATCAAAAACTCACATCTGTACAGTATTGTTGCTGTGTAGACTCGTCAGCTTGACAAACTTGTCCATGGAACAGCTCAGCAGCATGGAGTCCGACGTCCGACTATGGACATCCAAGTCACGGATCGGTTTGGAGTGAACGGAGACGAACTCCGACGTTTTGAAGTCCAGCGAGCTGATCTGAAACGACATACAAACTCACAGTTAAGCCAATCTCATGTACATCTCCACAGGACATAGTGAAATTCCCTTACATCACTAAGCTGAAATTATGTTTTGTGGCGTCAGGATGCTCTAACTGAGTTGAGTTGAGTAGCGTTTAATGTCCCGATCGACACATTATTTAGAGACAATCTTCCAAGCCAGTCAGCTGACTGGTGCAAGCTGTTCAAACTGTAATCATCAAGACACAGGCTCATCTCCCATCAACTTACCTTACCATACGGTCTAGAGTGACAGCAGTCTGGAGTGTAACTGTTCGAGTGACCATGGTCTGTCATCGTTGGCGTTATATTAAATACAAAGAGATGACACTGACGATAAAGACAAAGACTGCGCAGTAGATCAGAGTAATGAAACTGCATCTCGTCAGTCGACCTTTTTCACACCGAAGCCTGGGAAGAGAGCGACTGACGATGGTTGTGATATACACAGTGTAGCCATCTGTGAACAGTAGGTCAACACACGACAACCGCCAGCCTACAATACACACAGCACCCATCACACACAGTCCACCCAGTCTACATCAGACATGCTTCACACTCTCTGCTGAAAGCCCATCCAACATCACCTGCACGGATAGTGGATCAGGGTACAGGCCGCTATTCCGACAGCTGCTGTTCCGTCAACTGCTGTTCTGACAAAGTCAGAGTCGACCGCGTGTCGGATTGGGTCGGTTCAGGATTTGTGGGCAGATGTGTTGGAATTACTCTAACGAAAATTTACAAAAATACAACGACCTGACGCAATAGTTCCGTATGACCGCCGGCGTCATAACTTCAAAACATTGCGTACGAAATTACGTTGCATTATGCCTAGCTCATTGTGTGACAATCTGTGCCACTTATATTGGCGTTTAACCATGCAATGTTACAGACATGAACCTGGAAGACTGAAAAACCATACCTATGTGGCTGGCCTAAATTTGTCGGAATAGCGGTTGTCGAAACAGCGACTGTCGGAATGGCAGTTGCCCGTGGATGAACTACCATACACCACTAAAACCACTGGGAATATCTTTAACAAATTTGCGTAAAGATTAACACACAAGCCGTACTCGTTGGTCATAAGACAAGAACCAAGTTCTGTTTACCTCTCTCACCTGATTCGGGACTACCAACCAGAAGTCCAGAACAGACGCTAGGATCTACTGACAAACTGTTACTGTCTGTACCGAGGATGGCACTGTCGTTGTCTGCTAAAGCCTTCAGCATCAGTGCTCGGGTCTGGAACTCACTGTCATTCTGCTGAACTGTTTAGTACTTTCAGGCGTAATATAAAAACCGAACTAGGCATATATGCTGTCGCGTGCTAAAAAAACGAACTCTCTGACACTGCCTACAGAGACTGTAAACACTCGGCCTAGTCTCTAGTCGTCATGTGCCTTTGATTCACTTGTGACATATGGTGCTATAGACATGTGTTTTGATTAACTGTTGAGCTCAGTCAGGCTGATATACTGTCTCAGCTGTACGACAGAAACAGACAATAATGTCATTCTGTGTTAGCAATAACAAAACACAGTTCAGTGCCTCAGAGATCTTGATATGCTTCTCAAGCACGTAGAAGCCACCGGCTTGACTCAGTGATGAGCCCAGCACTGTGCTGGCATCATGTACATCAGAGCTGCCATGCCTGCATTTAACAACAAACATTCACAGCACACACATCATACTCACAGAGTACTGAATACACATCTCTCAGTAGCACAACAGAATCATGCGGCACTGCAGGTTAAGTGCAAGTCATGCGAATTAGGCACGTAGACAGCGTAACTTTAGGACAACGTTTATCTAACGACCAAAATTACACTGTTGTTTGTCCGAATTTGACCTACTTTTGACATCATTCACAAACAGTGCTACTGCTGTCTAACTAACCAGGTAGACTTGGTGAGAGAACTGACCTAACAGTTCAGCTGCAATATTCAGAGGTTATCTCAGCAGGCATAGGATCGAACCAGACAATTTGTCTGACGAATGTGTTATGATGACAAAAACTTCACTGATGTTCTCTTTAAACTGTGACTGGTGTTCTAATGGCTGGTACATAATGACAGAGAGCGGTCAAGTTGGTTGTTTCAGGAGCTAGCTGTTAGCTTGCACTAAGGCTGCTCTATGCAGCCTGCAGGGAGAAGCACACTCAACAGAAACAATGCCCTTAACTCTTTCATGGCAGAAGGTGACTATAGTCGCCCTGATGTCCTGAAACTCTGCCACATGTGGTACGTAATTATTAAAATTAATTCCGCTGCAAAACAGTTAAAACAGGCAGAATAAATGCACCTGTCAACGCCATTATCTCAATCCATTAGCCATCCACAACATAGACAGCATGAAGAAGAACATAAAGACTATTACACCACAGCACTGTACAAGTCCAGCTATTGTCACAGTATGTTCAGATGATACAGGCGTGTGTTGAGAAGAAACAACTGACTGATGGTGACTGGCTCACAAGGTAGAATGAGTCTGGTAGTACGTTCAAGTCAGCCGATATAATCTTAGATATACTCGTATTAAATACAAAATTTTGTAAAATAGCGTAAAAATTTTGAAAAACTACACAAAGATTTGATGACAAAGATTTAAAGAGTTCATATAAAATCACAGATTTCAGGAGATGAAAAGTTAACAAGAGGCAGAATGGTTTATAACGATGATGACACAGCGGACATGGACAATGAACACTACAGTAAACAGACAGTAACGCACTAGCAGCAATGAGGTGCAGTGAAGAATATCACGAGATCTCACCGTACGAGTTCAAGCTGCTGGCGCTGGCGTTCAAGTTCCTGTCGGAGTTGGCTGCATTCGTTCAGCACCAGCTGATGACTCAACCTAGCCTTAGCAGCGTCCAGCTCGGCAGTACGACGTGCCTCGCGCTCACGATCCAGTTCAGCGAGAGCGCGATCACGTTCTGTGGTGTCTACAACCTACACACAGTGACAGTTCACACTGATACGAGTCCGGGTACCCGTGAATGGCTTATAGTAAACACGAGTTTGCGTGTATTCCAATATCAGCCATTCACAATAATACGTTTCTGTATGAGTACGAGTTACCTTGAAATACGAGCAGTTTTGTGTACAGTTCTTTTTCGCCATGAAAACAGCAAAAACGAACGCCAGAAAGTTTTGACATCAACAGTTACGTCACTATTATGGTGCACGTAATGTAGTATTCACGTAATGTAACACTGTTTCTCGTACAATATAGTGCAATCGTTGCTAATCCGTAGAGAGAATCCTGTACTTGTACTCGCTGGACTCGTATCACCGTGAACATGGCCACAGCCTCAGTTCAACTTACAAGCGGATCATAAAATCATTTGTGAGAGAAAGAAGGAATGTCATTGTCAATAAACAAGAATGGTCGATAACACAATTAATCTTGGTCTCAACTAAACGTGACTTCAAGCAGTCATTTATAATGCACACAATCTTTTGTTAACGCACAGAGCCAGCAACTTGCAACAAAAACAAATAAAATTCATTTCTGTCCACAACACTGTTGTTCGGTTTATGTTCTACACTAAACCTTTGACACTCACTGTGCCATGTGGGTACAGCTATTATAAAGCATCCTGTGCCCGACTACGTTAAGTCATCGTTTGCAATTTTCAACGTCCGGGCACTCTGACACCAGTGTTTTTTTTGTTGACTAAAACTAGAACTAAAACTTCGTCAACGAAAATAAATTAATTTTCGTCATGCTGACGAAAACTGTAACTAAAAATCGTTAATTTTCGTCGACAAAACTAAAACTATGACGAAAATTCGACCACAAGACGAAAACTAAAACTAAAATGCGTGAATTTTTCGTCGACATTTCGTCGCTAATTTTCATCAGCCGGCCGTAACTTACCACGAAAATGCACGTGCTGCTCAGCCGACAGCAGTACAGTAATGCTACAGTAGTAACAAATGCTTGCTTTTATTGAGATTAGGTAGGCCGACTAGGCTGTAGCAATATTGACACCAGTTGTTAAGTGGGTGATTAACTTGAGTATGATCGCATTCATTTTGGTGTGATACTTGAGTGACTAAAACTAAAAGTGACTAAAACTAAAACTAAAATTCAGCAAATTTTCGTCACCTAGACTGAAACTAAAACTGAAAGTGTCCTGGTGACTAAAACTATAACTTAAAGTCAATATTTTTAGTCGACTAGACATTAGACCTTAGTCCTTCCACGTGCTGCCAGAGCACATAGGGCAGTACAGTTTCTCCATTCCGAGCGATCCTTTACTAGGTCCAGAGCTTCATCCCATGTCACCCCTAGTAGCTCCAGGTCCTTTTTTATTGTTGATGTCCACGACACTCTTGGACGTCCTCTCCTCCTTCTGAAGTCCGGTGGAGTCCAGTCCATTACTTGGCGTGGTAGTCTATTGGAGTCCATCCGGTGT
>Ga0056114_1001582_pt1 | contig 10596 bp, 11 predicted proteins | sample WorMetHERISLAND1_FD_77005 | JGI IMG/M metagenome (GOLD analysis project Ga0056114, IMG submission 77005) | Marine gutless worms symbiont microbial communities from Max Planck institute for Marine Microbiology, Germany - Olavius loisae HERON... ... | reverse complement strand
GGCTACGTCTGCACCTGTGGAACGTGTGTTCTCTCAGAGTGGACTGCTCATGCGTCCAAATCGAGCACGCGTGTCCAACTCTCTGTTGGAAACTTTGGTCTTCCTTAAATGCAACAGTTCTGTTTGTGTGTCATGTTACTCAGTGCAACATACTACAGGTTTATGCTCCAGAATTGAACACTGACGAAATGTGATCAGTTATAGCAGAGATAAAATTTGCGTACAGAATTTATTATTATATACTGAACATGTTTTCTGGTTTCAGTTATTTGTAATTGAGTTATTTTTCTGGCATATTACATTTACAACTGACTTATGTGCGACAAGTAAAATGTAACTGGTAGGTTCATCGGTGGAAGTCCTTGGTTCTGTCCTTGGTGTTAAAAATAGACAAGTCCTTGGTCCTGGCCTTGGCCTTGAACCTTCAGTCCTTTGTCCTGGCTTTGGCCTTGAAGGTCTAGTCCTTGGTCCTGTCCTTGGCCTTGAAGCCCGAGTCCTTGTTAACATCCCTGAAAGTGTGGCCTGCAAAGCGCTGTTAGATTCTTACGATCTGCCCTGGAGTAAACAAACGCAACCGATCGATAATGGGACTAAACAGTTAGTTGTAAGAAGTTGTAACGTATAGTGAATTAAATGAAAGTAAAATGAGTAACACGCAATACCATTTTTCATCCTTAAAAAATGCACATTTTCATTGTCTCTTGCTACGCAAATATAAACAGTTCCGGACTCATCAAAATAAAATGTTGTCCGACAACATGTTGTCCATTCTGCCGCATGTAAACAAAGTAATTCCCCTGTTAAGATACAAACGCTCACAGTCTCGACCCCCGAGCGTTTAGAGCGTGCTCAGAGTAATCGGAGCGGTTGTTTCCGAACGTGCACAATAACGATCCGAGTCAGTTAACGAATAGATCTGACTCCTCTGAATGCTCGCATGTATCTGAAATACTTATCAAATGCGCGTTGTGTTGCTAGGGGCTGGCTAGTCCATATTGTGAGCAGTGCGTGGTGCCTGTTGTCAGGGAGATGACGTCGTCGTGGATGGTGTTTACTGGTGGAATGCCTCGTGCTAACTACAGTGACCGTCACACCCTGTCTGTCGTACACGGCTCCAGTCACGTCACTTTTGACTTCAGTTCACGTGTCGTCGACTTCCTCATGCTGTCAGCCACTGATGGTCAGTCGGATATCATCATTTGACACGCTGACACTGCATCGGCTAAAGAGAAACCAGTATGCCGTTTAAGACTTAAATAGTCACCGGGTCCGATTTATGAATGGACCCACCAAGAATTCATTATTGCAGGGCTCCCAGTTGTCCTGAAATTCCTGAAATTTCACAGATGTCCTGAAATTTGAAATTGTCCTGAAATTTTACTCATTTGGTCAGAATGTGCTGAAATTGACCTTTGTTATGCTGTTGTAACGGCATTGCCTTTATTTTTACTTTACTTTTATTTTTGACTAAGATTATGTTGGTGACATTGAGTATCAAGTAATGTTCTCTCCTGTGACATTGTAATGTTTTATGTGTAACATTGCCTTAGTAAGATTTTTTGGACTGCAATACTGATCTACTTCAATGAATAACATTTATGAGCACATTTAACAATGAGCATTTTCTGTGTCTTGAGCGTCATGTAACCGACAAAAATGTCCTGAAATTGTCCTGAAATTTTCTAAAAATTGGGTCCTGAAATTTCACTTCTTGCTGCTGGGAGCCCTGTTATTGCGAAATTGAGGGTTATGATAGTGATGTGGTATGGCATTGGGCTCACTGGAGGCTCAGTATTGGAAACATGCCTGTAGCTTATGGTATGGTAGTAATACGATACACATTGTGACACAGAGAGTTTAGCATAGACTGAAAAAAGCTGGGGCCACATTCTGGAAACTTCTTAGGAAAATCTTAGGAAGATTTCTTACCTTCGGACAATCTTTGACAATATCTGGAAAAACACTGACCAGACATAATTTCGCTCTACTTACTTGCTTACAGTTTAACAACAACGTCACGTAATAACCTCCAACATGACGCAAAAATGAAAAATGTATTGCATTTCCTAATTCAAGATTAGTACTTGCCAGATATTTTTCTATGATTTTCCTAAGATAAGAAATCTTCGTAAGATTTTCCTAAGAAGTTTTGAGAATGTGGGCCTTGTTTTGCGGACGTTGGAGACAATTGATGAATGGTTTTGTACCAGTAACTATGTGGTCCTTGTGTTTCGGGATAAGCAGACAGATTACACGGCTGCTGTTGATTCAGACAGAATTAAATGATGGACGTCGCTGTGGAAAGGAGTGAGTGTAGTTTGTCGCTCGCTATGTCACTGTAGGTGATGATCCGCAGTGTGTGATCGTGCTGACGGAGAATGAGTTGCTGGCCGTTGACTTAACGTCCGATGGCTGGCCGCTACATCGTGTCCCATACCTCCTCAACGTCAGTGCTTCGTCAGCTGTCACGTGCTGTGAACATGCTGCCGCAGTGTCTGATGACGTCTGGGCAAACATCATCGCAGCTGGCAATTCACATAACGGCCAATGGTCGACGAAGGTACTTGATCTTGTCAACGTGTCGTGACTTCTTGACCTGATTTGTTTGTTTGTCTGTCTGTCTGTCTGTCTGTCTGTCTGTCTGTCACACTTCTGTAGTGTGTTCATATTGTCAGATTTGTTTCTGACCACCTCATTTTCGCCCATCACTCTGGTTTTTCAGTACTTGGTAGGATTGTGAAATTCCAGTCTGTGGTCACTGCTAAAATACAGGTCACATTGCATGTGCAAGTCTAACAGGTTTAAACCAATTACTATGTTGGGTGTTTGCCCTTGAAATGATACCATCTACCATGTAGGGTTATTGTTTGTGTTGAGTGCCCAGTTACGTGAATGACGTTTGCTTTTACTCTGCATTTTGATGTGTTTTATGCTGATGTGAAGTCCATCACTTGTTTTGATGCTTTGTATTGCTTTGTTGGAGTTGTTTGTAAAAGCATTTTGAAACTGTGCCCCTGTGTGCAGAGTTAGCCTTCATTGCATTTTGGACTAACATTGACGAATGTCGTCGATCATCTGTGCTGAGTTGACATGTGGTGGCTGAACTCTGTGAGGGCTTTCATGTCTGGCTATGACGGCCCCCTATGGGCTCGGTAGCATAGAATAAGCCCACCTCGTATCTTAGCCGAGTGTCATATGAGATGACTAAACAAGGCTAGTTTTGTTTTGCTGTATTTGTGTTTTGTGTTTGCTTTCTCCGGGTTGTGTTTAGTTTTTGTAGGGTCTGTTGTTAATTTGTCTTCTTACCCGTATTTTCCAGCGTGTACCGACGTGAATGGCACTGTTTAGCCTAATTGTGCTGATGTGCCTTTAAGAATCTGTTCACTCACTCGTCTGGCTTTAACGATGTTTATCACACGCCATGTGTTGGGAGTGTTGGATTGTGTCTGAGTGCTTGAGTGAGTGTATGTGATGTATGTAGGAATGGCCGGTCGTCGGTGGTGAAACAACAGCGAAGACAACTGCTCCTTGTCACAACATACTGTTGACCGGGTGAGTGGTCACATCATATCATCTGTCACATGTTAGTGAAGCTGGAACCACCATGCTAGCGATCACTGGACCAGTTGACAAGCATGCACACAGACTAGACATGAGTTGTGTGTAAGGTCAGCTGTGAAAATATCAGACAAGTTTTTCCGTCATATTGGACACGTCCTGTCTGTATGTGTATGACATGTTGTGAAAGCAGTTTTGATGATAGTGCCACCACGGCAGACTGATGTGGCGGTCACTGTCACAGTACTGTAGCTTGAGTATGTTGATTGACAGGCGTGCCACTGATTGACAGGTGTGTGATTGATACCGTTGATTGACAGGTGTACTGTTGATTGACAGGCGTGCTGCTGTTGATTCATAAGCATGCTGTTGATTGACAGGCGTGTGAGTGATCCCGTTGATTGACAGGTGTGCTGTTGATTGACAGGCACGATGATGGCAAGGTGTGTTTCTGGGACATGAGTGTGTCGGCATCAACTGACCTGCTGTATTGTCTGGACACGGCGAGCATGTTTGTGACTGACGTCAACCAGCAGGAGACGACCAGTGGACCATCTGACGATGACTGGCCGCCGTTCAGAAAGGTACGTTGATCAGCTGGGGCCCTGTGTGGGCTCGGGAGCATTGTAGAATAAGCTCACCTCGTTTCATTGCCGAGTGTCGTATGAGGCGACTAAATAAGGCTTAGTTTTATGCTGTATTTTGTGTTGTTTGCCGTCAGGTCGGCCGACCTCGTTCGTCAGACTACGATAAACGAGCTGCAGTCCAGAAGCTGGCTTTCTGCCGGTCGTCAGGGAAGCTGGTGGTGGGCGGAGCCAGTGGTCATGTGACGTTGTTCTCGTTCGAGTCAGAAAGCGGAGAGCGGCACATCGAGACGTCGGTGATGGACTTGACAGCGGGTCGAGAAGGAACTGTGTGGAATGGACCGGAGGCGTTGCCGCTGAGGAGTGAGTTGGAGTGGTCAAGGGCGAGTTACCAGCCGCTGTGTGTGATAGTGGCTAGTCCACCGGCAGCCTGTACAGGCCTGGCTGTCAGCCACAGTCATCTGTAAGTAACATTGGTCTGTTTATGATATTGTGTCACTGAGTATGTGAGTGAGTTGGTATGGTGGATGGTCTGTAGCCATTCAAAGCACTACTTGCTGACAGCAGTAGTTTGTTGGGTGGGCTCAGTGAGTTATGATACGATACGATGACGATATGATAGAAGAGTTTAAGTAAGCTGAGTGTGGTCAGCTTAATCTAGCACACATAGGCAGAAAAAATATGAAAAAAGAAGAAACTAAAACAAACAAATGCCAGTGCCCACTTAGACAGACAGACAGACAGCCGGCATGTTCATAGCAGGAAGTGAACGTTACTGTGAACTAACTTTGACGTAAAGCCTGCCTATTTAACTGGACTTTTTTACTACTTGGGAATTTTAGAAATTTGTGCAGGCATCCATTGGAATTCCAGTTTAACGAGGAATGTTAGATAGACTTGTGGTCGTAGAATAACTCATGGATGTTTTAGCCTTTCAGTCTGTATCGACTTCGGCATAGGTTGGGCTTGTAATATAGTACGTGTATTTGTGGTAGTAGGCTTTCAGTGAGTAACTAATTCCAGTGTATTTCTCTGCTGACACCCACCAGCCGGAACATTGCCGCTGAAGAACAGTTGGGCTGAACAGAGCCTGCGTGTCTGTCTGTGTGTATGTTTGTGTATCGATAGGCAGTGTGTTGTCCACATAAGGTGAGCTGTCTGTCTGGCTGAAGTTATATTGTGATATTTGACAATTTGTTGCTGTAGGGTTGCAGTGAGCACATCATATGGGTTTGGTATATTTGATCTTGTTCAGTGCAAGATGGTCTACTCAGCCCCAGTGTCTGCCCCATCAGGTAAACTCACTGATCTGGTTCTGAGGGATCGTATAGTGCTGTTACTGTGTCATGCTCACGTACTGTCAGTGTTGACTCATTAACACTGATAACATTGTGGGATAATGTGATTAATGGCACATATTGGTTTGGCTTGTAGGCAAAGTAATGTGAAAATTTGCGGATAGATTCTGAGGTTGTATTTTGGTAACTGGAAGTTTCGGGTTCAGTCGACATTTGGCACTGGGTGAAAGTGAATAGATTTGGATAGGTTTTGACTTCGCGAGATCCATTCTTATAGCATCAGAAGCTGTTGGTTGAGGAATTGAGCCAGTGTCCAGTTCATACAGAACCACTGAATTTACTGTAGTAACATAACACTCATCATCAGTGATAGATTTTTGGGCATTAAGTCCACACTTAATGCAAGGGGTTGGCCCCCAACCCAAAGTGTGTCACGCCGATAAATTCCACTCTCTAACCATTCATTCTAAAGCTGCGAGGGTATTGGATATCTGAGGGTTGACCAATCCCTCCCCATCAACAAGGTGGACCCCAGACAGGTTTTCTATTGTGAGATCTTGATGCTTGAACCAGTTGACGTTGAGCTTCTAAATTTGGCATGTGACTGTCACAGCCATGTCTCCCCATTCTGTCACCTGAGACCTTAGTTCGTCCCGCATCCAGATGGCCGAATTGGGCCACACGTCGACGCCATTCTGCTTTGTCGTTCACCAGTTCTTCGGCTTCTTCCGAGGTCAAGTCCATCTGTCTGAGGTCTCGTTTGATTACTTCTACCCAGTTCTTCCTCGGTCGTCCTGGTTTTCTCTTGTAACGTCTCAGTTCCCACTGTGTTGCCTGATGAGCTGTTCTGGAGTTGTCCATTCTTAAGACGTGTCCCAACCATCTGAGCCTTCTTTCTCTAACTATATCTTCCATTTTCCATGAACCAGTTTTCTGTCTGATGTCTTCATTTTTCCCCAACAGTCTCCTCTGGAACTACGGGGAGCTGCTTCTGGCTTTTTTCATTTGTGTGATATCCTGTCACATCTCTGGGTAATAATTGTCATGGATGTGTGTTTCAGTGAAGACATTTCTAGTTTTTTGTGTTGATGCTTTGGACTTGCAGGTTTGAAGATATCACGCAGTCGTTCGTTCCAGAGAGTGAGAGATTCGTTTCGACAGCTGCGTCGTCATAAGTCGGAGTCGGACCACAAACTGGACCAGAAGTCGGCAGAGACCGAAGCAGAACAGCCAGAAGTCAAGTCAGAGGAGGAAGAGAAGGTCGTTGAAACAGCCGTGGAACAGGTGGAGAAATTGACGATCGAGGAGACGGAGAAAAAGGAGTCTGAGTTAACAGAGGAGAAAGTGGAGTCAGCGGAAGTGGAGAAAATAGAGTCGGCAGAAGTGGAGAAAGTGGAATTGAAGGACGTGGAGAAAATTGAATCAGCAGAGGTGATAACGGCTGTGGAACAGGCTCAACCAGAAGACGTAAAGGACGCGAAAGACGAGCCAGAAATCACTGCAGTGTATGTATTGATCGATCTGAGCAGAAACTAAGTGTTGATGTTATTATCGCATTGTACCATACTCAGTACTGAATTTTTTATAGCACACTGGCAGCAAAAATGCTGAATAACTAAATACAACAAAAAAGCTAGGCCCAAAACATGCTATAGCTACGATCACAATGTTCAAAATAATGAGTAACTTGTAAACTAGTACCAGTCGTTTCTGCATATGAAGCTGTTACAGGCATGATGTTGAAATAGCAGTTCTGTCTGTCCATCTGTACCTGCTATAAGTTCGAATTCTTGTGGGATTTTGCAGATTTGGGAGCCAACAACGGCTAAATGAATGAAGATAAATCCATAACAGAATTGTAGCCCATTAAATGTACTTTTCAGCGGTGTATTGGTTATGTTGATATTGCAGTGAATTCCTCCGCTAAGGGGCGTCAAACGAGTGGGGTGGTGAAAACAAGCTATTTTCGAGCTAAATATGTCAAATTTTTGTCAATATCTTGAAACGGTCTTGGAGATATGCTCAAAGTTACTCTTAATCACTACTAGGAAATTGCATATGCACTTACCATTAGCACCAAGATCGATGACCTTGGATGACCTTGCTATACTTTTGAATTTTCAGAGAATTTCGCAGGATTTTGCAGATTTGGGGGGCAACAACTGCTAAACTAATGACGTTAGACCCGTATTGTCAGCAACAGCGTTGTAAGCCACTGAATATACTACTAAACATTATGTACGTTTGTTGTTAAGATATTACTTATAGCGGACTTTACCAGATTTGGCTGCCACACTGTTGTAAGATTTATTTGTGTCTTAGTTCCCCCAAATAATGGGTAATCAAGTAGAGAAATTTAGGTTTAAATGCCACAGAAAGTGCTTTTAAAAAGCTGTGAAGTGGATGCACGTTTGGCCAAAATGAAACATTTTCTCAGCACTCATGAGACAGTGGCCCTTGTTGTCCCTGAGCTTTGTCACCCGTGTGGAAAGGAAGGAGGTTGGCTGTGAGATGTGGAACATGTTTGATGTTCAGTGAAGAGGGAGCTGGTGAAGGTACGAAGCCTGTCGAGGCTGAACCAGTGACGACGCCGTCACAAGGCAAGACGAAGAAGTCGACAAAAGAACAGCAGATCGTGATAACAAATGTTGAGTCACTGTTCTTTGCCAATACGTATCTGTTCCAAGGTATTATTATCGCTACAGAGACTTTGATACAGTTGTTAGCATCTTGTGACTCGTAGAACAAAGTGCAGTTGAGTTGTGCTTCAACTGCCTGTCTTTTCTGTTGCTCTTTTAGCCAGATTTCTCAAACAAGTTGTACATTACAAGTGGTCATCCTTAATTGTAGTTTTATACTTTTTGCTCACATGAGCAGGTAAGAAATGACAGGGAGATGTTCAGATGCTAAATCCAAAGACTGAAATATCTGTCGACTTTGAAAATGTTGGTAGATTCTGGTGTGAGTCACTCGGACAAGAAGTGCTTAATGTCACTTGTAGATTTATTCTGGTCAGATAAAACACAGGAAAATTTAGGTTGACTTAGGGTGGACAGCATGAACACCACTCAACACTTAAGTCTACTTAACTAGCTAGTTTAAATACACTCAGGGTGAAAATTGTTGCAAGAACACAAAACCCTACACTCTCAAGGCTAAATGAGTCCACTCAAATGTTGCATTATGAGATCAGCTGATCAAATGTGCATGCAGTTGAATGGCACTCTGCTCAAGTGGAGATTTGAGCAGCATTGTTGCAATCTGCCATTAGATGTCGTCAGTTTGATAATTGGTTGACATAACGTGCTAATTGTGGATGTGGAGAACTGTGATGTACTGTACATACGGGTGTGTAGCTAATGTCCTGCTTTAAAGAGGTTTTGATGGGTCGTTCTAGTAGCTCGTGTGATGTGTGTATTGAGGTCATCCGAAGCACTTGTCTCTGTGGGTGGGCACCAGCTCTGGCCGATTGTTCATCTACCAGCTGACTGTTCCTGACGGTGAGAAGAGACATGAGGAGGATGTGACGTGCTTCCTGGGCAAGTATCACGTCTGTCTCTCTGTCTGGTCTGTCGACTGGATCAAATGAGGCTGCAAGTGTCACTAACAGCTGCGTTGTGTCGAGTGTGTCTAACCACGTTAGCTGCTCTGGTGTCTTTAGCAACTCCAGCGAATAGATCTTGGTGGGTCAGATGCAAATTGGTTGTGAACGGACCGTTGGTGATGGCAATATATGGAGAGAGAAAAGTTGACGACAGAATGTTATCGTTGGAGGCAGATCACTGATATGTCAGTGTTTGTCCCTGCAGTCGCGTGTGTCGCAGTGTTGAGACGATTGCACATGGCAGGCTGTAGTTAATGATAGTACACAGGGTTAAGGGTTACTAGGGTCTAAGGCTACCAGGCTCCAGGGCCGATTTCTGTTTAGCCCACTCAGTCAGCCTGTGGCCCACCATGGCGGCCACAGGCTGACTGACTGGCGGGTCGCCACATTCCAGCTAGCAGCCGCAGCGATCGATAATCGTAGGGCTACTATCTGCTTGCTGCACTGCCATTTGGATGGTGAAATTTATGAATTTGGAGTGACTAAAAAATCACTGGCATTTTTGAGGGCCTAAGACTTTAACCTTGCTAGCGTAATGGTTAATCCGGCCCTGATAGTACATCATCATCATATTGATGATTGACTGTTGTTGGTTGTTTATCTGGCTGTCATGGTGTGCTCACATGCTCCAGTGTACAGCAGTGTGTGATGTGCTGTGTTCATTTACAAAAATGAAGAGTAAATAACAGAGGGTAAAGAAGAAAAATTAAGGCTAGAGTGTGTGTATGTTGTGCAGCGAAGGAGATCCGTCTGAAGCATGGTGCTCCGGTCATTGCTACGTTCATCGTCGACCGCAGCCTGCGTCCACTGTCAGAGACAGGTGGCTCAGGCGTGGAGACTCCAGACATCACGGGAGGACACCGTCTTGTGGTCTGCACCCAGCAGCAGATCAAGGTTACTGTCATAGCACGTAATATCTGTCAGTGGAAACTGAGTTAATTGTCGTTCGGGCCGATGATGACAACAACAATGATAGTAATGAAACAATGTCAATGAGATGAAAATTATGATAAAAATGCAACACGGCAATGACAATGTGACAGTTTGGGTTAGTTCAAATCACACATTTACTCATTGGGTAACTTTACTTTTTGACTTAGCCTTTCGCTGAGCTAAAGTGCGGTCTGGTCAAAAAGTGAAGTGATTTAGCTGAGACTGTCGCTGAGCCGGTTCAGCGAAGCGCTCAGTGAAAGTCTTCGGCAAAAATTATGGTCTAAGTACAGACTCAGAGGGAAGTTAAGCCGAACTAACTGAATGGCAATGCTGGCTCAGTGAAAGTCTACTTAGACGTACGTTGTCTAAGTCCAAACTTTAGCGTTCGGCTTTAGGTTTTGCTCAGCGAAAGGCTAAGTCGAAAAGTGAAGTCATCCATTGGCCACAGATGAAATGTGATGTTGATCGTCCGTGGAAGTGAAAGAGCTTTTGTCAAGTTGATCTGTAAATAGCACAAGTCTGTTGACACAAAGCAGTAAGAAACGATCAAAGCACAAATGTCATGTACATTTGCCCGTGTGGTTGGGGGGGGGGGGGGGGGAAGGGGGGGGGGGGGGGC
>Ga0056114_1001581_pt1 | contig 10597 bp, 8 predicted proteins | sample WorMetHERISLAND1_FD_77005 | JGI IMG/M metagenome (GOLD analysis project Ga0056114, IMG submission 77005) | Marine gutless worms symbiont microbial communities from Max Planck institute for Marine Microbiology, Germany - Olavius loisae HERON... ... | reverse complement strand
TTAGCTTGACAATATTCCGTGCGTCTAATATAAATGATAGCTTACCATAACTATTATTACCGCACAAATTATTATGCTTTTATCCACAAGATGAACAATCTTACTGCTTATCAACTGCACTATTATAGCTGGCAGAGAATGGTAGAACAGTTGAGGTTTGAAATGCTGGTGGAAGATGTTGTCAGAAATGGTAGATGGATTGCAGCAGCTGATCAGTACGAAGTGATATAAAGTGAATCTACCTCTGCTGTGATGTGACATTCAATCATTCATATAGCATAGCCGACTAGCAATGGAGTACATTACTGATTTTAGCTGTAGTGTGATGTGCATTGCTTTCATTGTGTTGCATGCGATTGAATGGCTTGCATTTTTTCTGTATGAGTTTTGGTTCCTACATGCTTTTGTCATGAACATTCCGTCCGTTGGTTGATGACAGTTGTCCAGTTGAAGCAGGCATGTGTGTTCTTCTGTTAGCTATATAACAGCTCATCAGACTCAGCTGAACAGTGAACAATGGAGATGGGATGCATTGGTGTAAGTTAATGAATTGGTAGTGAAATGGTGACCAGACTGATAGTAACAGTGAGTGGTAGCGATGGTGATAGATTTTGTGAAAAAGGTTCACAGGCATTTACCTGTAATCGATGGCAAAGGATTCTTGTTAAAACTGAAAAGGTGTTAATTACATTAACAAAAGATTTTGCTTAGCTTTTTTCCCATTATGGGGTTTTGAGACATAGTACTTTGATACTGTTGGTTGGGTCTTTACCTGTAAAAACCGTCTCCCATATAACCTATACTGTGCCGGCGGGGACGTAAAACACTACTCAACCAACCAATCAATTGAGACACAAAGATTAGACCCAGGTAGATCCATAATGGCTGGATGGCTACCTCAGTTTGCAGTCAGCGTCTTTGGTCAGCAAGGCAAGTATACTAGCAGCCATGGTGTCAGGGCGTACCATTACAAGGAACCTGCCATTTCTTCCCTAGTATTGCTCAAGTCTATCACTGGCACTTAGTTTTGTATTGTTTTTTTTTCGGTCTTTTGTTGCTGCAGATTTATTTATTTGTGTTTTGAGAGTTTTTACTTGACAAGAATGTGATATCATGACTTAATTCGTTGACCTTGATGTTCGAGGACGGAAGAAATGTGGGGCTTGGCAGCTAGAATGCCCGGCAGTGCCTGTATGGTAAGGTAGGTGCCTTGAGATACCAACAGATCATGGTAGCCTTGGAACATATTGGTGATATCCAATCCATGGATTAACAAAAGACACATTTTTATCCAGTTTTCAGAAGTGTATTTTCTGCTGTCTTCTTTCCAGAATGGCAGTTTCAGAGGCTGGCAGAGTGGATTCAGCAATTAATTTGTTAATTGGAGAGTTCAGTACAGTGCCAGGGTGTCGATGGGCCTGTACTGGTAGTCATATCCATACCTCTGTGTTTGTGTTCGTTAGAACTACCGGAAGATGATATGAATCAGGGTAAACTTCTCATGTACAACCGAGCTGAGCTGAAGACATCTGATCACAGGTATTGACTTCGTCGCTGTCTAGTCTACCTACAGGCTACACCTTTCTGTCCAATAGAATAGAGTGTCATCAAGTAACATATATCTTCAGTGCTCTGGTTCAGTCACTCAAGCTGAACTAATACGAAGTGCATTAGAGAATTCGTGGATTGTGAAAGGCAAGACTACTTCGTTCAGTGAATTCTAGTAGTGCTAATAGTTATCAAGTGGTTGTTGTTGATGATGATATTCAAGGCCTATTACTGCTGATTGATTGAAATGTTGGAATGTAATGTATCTGCACTGACAGTTGTAGAAATAAGTGAGTTAGTAAACGGTGTTAATTGAGTAAATTGCAACACTCACATATCAGTGCCACAATCAGTACACAGGAATAATATATATGGGCAGTTCAGGTGCCCCTCTATTCGGGAATTAGTTGGCCACTGTATATTGAGACTATTTCCGTTGTTTTTTTGGCCTTAGAAATACTCGTACTTTCGGACATATTTACATGAATGATGTTCATAGTTGTTTGACATTTGTCATGCTCATAGAGCAGAGCGGCATTGGACATTGTTTGGACTCGGTACTCAGTATCTTGACCGTGAAAGAACAGATCAGGCTAAGGCCCACATTTTCTAAACTTCTTAGGATAATCTTAGAAAGATTTCTTATCTTCGGACAATCTGTGACAATATTTCAGAAAACACTAACCGGATATAATTTCGCTCTCCTTACTAATTCACAATTTAACATCAAAGTCACATAATAGCGTCCAACGTGATACAAAAATAAAAGGGTTAGTTGCAATTATTATTGCGTTACTATTTCCTAATTCGAGATTAGTGCTTTGGTAAATATTTTCCTATGATTTTCCTAAGATAAGAATGTCAGGCCAGGTTCTTAGGCTTCTTCTCATGATTGCAGTCATTCAGCTTTCCACAAATGATTTTCAAACAACCACAGAGCTAACATGTTGTTCGTCGGGGGAACACTGTGTCTTTGCTGATGTTAATCTGTTGTGGTTGCTACAGGCCTGTGATGGCACTGATTGAGATAGAAGTGCTGAGATCAGACGAGGCGTTGCGTAGTTCCACGTTACAACGAGCAGTCAAGTGGCTTGGACCTCCTGACGGAACGATCGTCTTGACTCTGGAATCAGGCGAAGAATTCAGTGATCAGTTGGTCGATGAGATCATTGACACTTTCGGCGAGTTTGGCGAGATCATTCTAGTCAGGTGTGATGACGTTTTTACAAAACAAATTATTCATAAACCCATTACAGTTCACTAGCAGATGGATGGAGCAGAGGTGCTGCAGTGGCATGGAGCCATCTGTGTGTTATGAGCAAGGTTGTACAGTTTATATTAAGTGGAAATTTCAAACTATGTTGAAAAAGTTTATCACAATGTCACGTCAGACACGTATGAGTCAATGTGTGTTTATATTATGGCCGTTTCAAAAATTAGTCGGTAAAAGGAAAAAAATACCAGTAAATGCAGTAGTGTACTATGAATTGAGGAATTCAGTTACCAGATCTTTCTGTGACGTCCCTAAATAGTCTTAATTCGGTCTTGGCTTTATTAGTAGTTATAAATTCACAAATCTGTGTAGTCGTTACCAGGACTGTCGATGACAGAACGGAACATTGTCGTCTTATTATGTAATATTGTTTGTTAGTGGTTTTAGCAGAAACTTAAATTATTTAGGCCACTATTGCGGGCCCGTCGACCTGTTATTCGCTGCCTGACAGTCTTCATGACCCAGCTCTGAGACTTAGCATTTTCAGGCATCACCCGAAAACACTTTTTTGCGAAATATTGACTAGACGTACTCAGCGCATTAGAGGCTTCTTTTATGAGAATGCGTTATATAAATTTACACCTTACTTACTTACTTTATTGATCGATTGATTGAAGAAGCATTTCTTAAACATATCTAGTTATCTAGACTGGTGTCATGTTGGCATAGATTTGTGGAGAAGAGCATGCTACTTACATTCCGCACGGGTCAGGAAGCTCTTGCAGCCGTATCTGAGTCAATATCTCGTGTCATCGGCAGTGAACAGCTGCTAGTGGCGTTACAGACGCCTGACTGGTGCAGCTGTGTGGAACATGAGTTTAGTCTCATTCGTTCCACCACAGCCGAGTCTTACACCGCGTTTTCCAACTCACTCCTTGGCGAAGATTTCAGCATTCCATCAATGTCGTTTGACGACATGGACGGTAATTTACATTTCTGCTCTATTTGCGGGTGTTGTAACCATGGGATGGAGTTACTGTGGCTGTGGTATCATGCACCATTTATCAGGGAACAGTACAGACAGTATCACATATAGCATGAGAATTATATGATTTGGCACTTTGTAATATGTAGAGGAAAATGAAACCGGTCATTCTTAATTCATATTGTCCTGTCTTCTGTCTTAAGTGTCTGTTGTTACATAGATGTCTGACACATTATCTTTCTATAATTTTTTTTAAATCTCTTTCCGGTTATTTTTTCTTGTAATGCATTGTGGTTTCATAGACTAGCCATTGTTCAAAGATAGACCTAGGTAGAGTATGTGAGAGGCATGTAGTGTAATGCTGGAGACCAGTGTATTAGAACCAGTAAGAGTTACTAATGGTGTCAGGAAACGTGCCCAGATGCTATTACGCAGTAAGTGACATTGTAGTCACCGTCAGTGAAGCAGTATTAAACCACGTCGTCGTTGTGACATTGTCATGTTGGTAGACGATGAAGACGAGGAAGTATCTGGTATACTGGACTCTGACTCACTGGATCCTGCGTCTCTCGGTGGAGGTCACGGCGGTCATCGGAGTCCGAGGGCATTGAGTCCCGCTAGAATCACTCGCTTACCTCGACCGTCAAGTCCTGCACGAGCTGCAAGCCCTGCTAGACACGGTAAAAGACTTAGAGTATGGTACAGAGGGGATATGTGCTCTGTTGACGGCCTTTCTAATGTCCATGATATTTGAGTAGATGGCAGAAGTTTGCAGTAAATGGCATGACCTTGATGTAATGTTACTATGTGATTCACCTGTATATCACTTGCTGTTAATGGTGTGTTGTAACTGTGTCTCTCTGGCACCATTATGTGATTTCGGTGACTGTGAGAACGTGATCAGTTCTTTGATTCAGTTAACAATACTGAAAAATTATAGCCTGTATGATTTCCTCCCTGCATGTCAGTAGCTTAGCTGTGTGCTAGCTGATATATGCCACATTTTCCGTGATATTAGATGTAGAACAGCTTGAAATAATAGCGATACGTTTAGTGTCACTCAGGGTCATCGTTAATGGCTATGGTTCAGTTCAGTCTTATAGTGTCAGTTGTTCGTGAATTAGGAGCTCACTACGGTCAGCACAATGGTCTAGTATATGATACTGGCCTCAGCATTGTGCTGCTCTGCGCGGGGACTCATGTCACCCCATACAGTGAAGGTGAATGAACATGAATGAATTAATGACCTCAAATAGTCCCTCAGGTTTTAATGCTGGTGTAGAAATATTGGTTCACACGTACAGTAACTTCAGATGCCTTCAGTAGTTTCGTGGTCATTATATGCTGAGTTATTTCTTTGGAGATTTCCAGGCTGTTGAAGTGACCTAAACATTGCCGATGGTCATCCATGATTCGATAGGTCTTACAACTTTTGTGTGGCCAGCACAGTTGATGGCTCTGAAGACATTCCTGGTTTGATTTTGACATTACAGGCCACAGCCAAAGATCGATGGCTTGGCACACAGTTTTCACAAGTCGTGCCGGTTTAATTAGTTCCCTCCTCCGCTGTCTCAAAGTATCTGTTTCAAGTGTGCAAAAGTGATTGGCCATGGTAGATATTGTTGGACAACTTGCAATTACAGGCCCGGCAGATAGAATGAGTGATTTAATGTCATTTGCGGAGCCGTTGGTACGTAGGTTGAGTACCTACTTAGCATGTCAGACTGCATGCTTAATGCTGCTGCTTATAAAACATGCATAACTCTGCTGAATTACTATAAGTATGCTTCCTGTACATATAAGAATGTTACAGTCGTGAAAAATCCTGAAAGTTGAAAAAACTGGGTTTAAGTCCATTTATTAAGGACTTCTGTATGTTATAATACCATTGCTATCTTATTCTGGTTTCACAGTTATTTGAGTTCCAAAAAGGTACTAAAATGATCCTAAACTTGTGGTATTTCAGGTTCTAAAAAGTCCTAATTTTTGGTTGTAACATTTGAGTGGGACCCTGTGAGTGAAGTATTGATGATTGTGTTCTGTACTCCGCTGGTGACTGTGCTTGATGCCATGCATAACAGTTAGTCATCTGCTTTGTAGTCAAGTTAATTTACTGCACATTTATTGTTGCTGTTTGACGGCTACTAACACAAACCTTACAGCTGTAGTTGACAACTCTTATGTGACCATTTATACACTGACACAACATGCTATTCACCAGCTCCAGAATGCTGTGATTCTTATTTAGATTTTGGCACTACACTGTTCAGAAAAAAACACCCACTCACGTTTTCTTGCATATCTCTGTGAATTATTTGTGGATTTAAACAAAAATTGCAGTGAATATAGTACCCAATTATTGATAGATTCTTACAGTGTAAAAATTAGATATTCATTGCGCTCGATGACGTAATTATGTCGTCACATTTGTCTGGCTACAGTTGGAGCGAGTTTACAGCGTGCAAAATGATGCAATAAGCCGTGATCCACGAATATCATTTTTTGCGAGTACAAGGTACTTGCTGGTGTATAGACGCGGTCGTATCTGTATTATGTGGTGGAATTTAAGACAATAATTTTAACGTAAAACAAATTTTTATTCATAAACCTGATTAAGTTCGATCATCACTGACGCGAGATAATGTTACAGCAACTGAATATCGTGGATGACTCATGCAAATCCACACTTGTGTTAAAGAGAAAGGCGCATATTTTGAGCAGAAGTTATGACATTTCATTTCATCAATAACACAGTAATATTCTTGTTGACGTATGTTAAATAGCTGATTATTATTAATTATCAGTCGTTGAATTATGCTGTGAATGGGCTGTGTTCTGTCTGTAGGTCCATATTAACAAACATTTAAATAGGTGACGTCATAATGACGTCATCGGCCACAATGAATATCTAATTTCTACATTGTCAGAATTCACCGTTCCTTAGGTGTATTCACTGCAATTTTTGTTTAAATCTACACATCACCCATGGAGACGTGGAAGAAAATGTGAGTGGGTGTTTTTTTCTGAACACAGTGTATATAAAATCACTTACTTGAAAGTAATACAGAATAGGGATTGACTGCCTTCTGTGTTCTAGGAATAACCATGTTCTGAGCACTTGAATCTAATTTCATACATTTATACAGTGCTGTATGGTACGTAGGAGGGATCAATAAGTCTGTGTTTATAGGCCGTGAGTATAACACATCAGCACCAGCAGCTGAACAGTCGGAGGATGTTGACAATGGCTCTGATGACCAGGTAGAGAACATAGCCGTACAGTTTACATGTTGCAGTAAAAAACGTCGTCTTATAATTGCCACATTGTGAGACTGACAATACAAATTGCTATCATCAGTCAGTTGAATTGATTCAGTCCAGTGTCAGAACGTCGTTGAACTGGATGTATCAGCTGTCTTTTATCAGAGCTGTGACACAGATGTTGCCTTCTGTAGCTAATAGTGTGTCAGACAATTCTAGTTGTCACAGTGATAGCGTGGTGCATGGATGTATGGCAGTCGTAGTCGACACTATAACTTATAGTCTGGTTTATAGGTTCCAGGCCATTGTCATCATTTTTCTCACTTGAACCTTATCTTGTGTGTGATCATTATTTTCAGTATTAATTTTATGCAATAAAGGTCATTTATCGTTTCCCCTTACCATTGTTTCACATACCGGTGCCTATTTTGTATTTTGTAGCATAAAACCTAGTAATTTGGAGAGAGGATATGATGAGTGTGTGATATGGTGCATGCATAATGGCTTTATAATATTTGCATGAATTTTGTTAATTGAAATATAGTACTTTGTTACTGTTTACTGTACTGTTTGCTGTGTAAGTTATAGTTTAACACGCATGTTTTAAACATGTATTACTGGTATTTAAGATTATAATGTGGCTTTTTGTTAGCTTGAAATTATTGTAATGTTAAATTATAGTGGTAATTTTCATGCTGTAATTTACTCACCTAGTGCTGAGGTGAAGCATTTGTCAGTTTGACCATGTGTGCAACCCTCTGCACTCTGTGTAATTGAAGGCTGTGTAAGCAGCTTTGGGGTTTCTGTGATCCATAAAAGAATATGGTACATTGTTTTATCACGTATTATTTTTAGGGCTGCAGATTTTAACGATTAATTTGACGATTAATCGTTAAAAATTTTTAACGATTAAAATTCTTAATAACGATTTCTTTTTCTTACTTATTTATTACGCATGGGTTAACCATAGAAGTATAAAAATTTATATTATACTTCTATGGAGCTCAAAAATGTGAACAAAACTAAGTCAACAAAATGGCGTCCAATGTATAGATTGTGAACACAATGAAGCTACGTGTAGTAAAGTACAAAGTACTCTAAGTACAAAAACAGTTACACGAAGCATTAGACATATTTTTAATTTTATTATTTATCGCGGCATAAGGCCCATAACACGCTACAAAATTAACTAAAATTAACTATTAATTAATCGTTAATTATTATGAAGTTAACTATTACATTTACTTCATTTATCTAGTAACATGTGACATTTGGAGAAATGTCATGATGGATTTTATGTGAAAACATGCTTAAATTCAGTAAAGTGGAGAATTCTGTTCACTACTTTCGATAATGAAATTTTTCTTACTTTTGCATTACTTTTTAGAAAAATAATTCGATTCCCTGTGGTGAATTGTTAGCCATACATGGGGTGACATTATTGCAGACCAATTTTTCAGTAACTAAACATTGAAGAAAAAATGTGTCGAATTATTTAACAAGTGTTATAATACATTTCTTCTTTTGGACATGTCTCTATGGAGTCCATCAACAAGTTAAGTATAAGGTGCAGCAAGTGTTTAATTTGTCTGTGCCAGATGGTGATTGCATGAATATGTTAATTAATGGTAATGATATACTGTGACAACTGTTCACCCACACATAAGATGAGAATTTTGTCTGGAGCAATGTCGCCTTACGTCTGTACTAGCTTCACTATTGACATGGTGAAGTCAGCCTTGGTGGATTGACTGAATGTGATAGCTTGTTTATCACATGAGCCAGTACAGCTGTAGGATATCGTCAGTGATATTGTGGTGTAATATGTTTGTCCTGTTTACTCTGACAACAGAGGAGCGATAAGACAAAGCCGTCTCGGCCGTCAGCCTTGCCAAGTCGACCGCCGCCTCCACGACCTTCGCCCGTCGGCAGCCAGCTGGGGTCATCATTACCAGGTCAAGGTCAAGGTCAGTCAGGTTTGACTCCATCGCCGGTCGGCAGTCGTGCAGCGATGACACCATCTCCTACACCAGCAGGTCTTGTACACTGTCACTAAACCTTTATCAGTTTGCTTCACTCGTTTCACATATAGTTAGCATCTTGGTGTTTGTGGTGTAGATTAGAATGAAACAGGGTTCATAGGGTCCTTGAGAAGTCCTTGAAAGTCCTTGAATTTTGGAGAAAAAAATTCCAGGCCCTTGAAAGTCCTTGAAAACAGAGTAGGTCCTTTAAAGTCCTTGAATTTGAATGTTCCATATTTTGAAATTTTTGCATATTAAAATTTTGTAGAAAGCATTCTTGTAACATTTAGCATTTCAGCACTACTTGGTTATAGTTCACTTGCCTACTTAAAAAAACCTTTGTTTGTTTACATTTTTCAAAACAGTATTAAATGTTGTGTGATTGTCGTCACAGCACGAGTATGATATGTCTTTTTATCGATACTTTTGGTACTTGAAAACTGCAATTTTAGGTCCTTGAGAAGTCCTTGAATTCTGTCCTTTCAGTTAGCTATGAACCCTGATGAAAGCAGGTTGAAGAAGATCTAGATGTGTGTATTTTAGACAAGACAATAGCAGTAGTGTAGTTTAGGGCACGGCTATTTTTACCTGTTTTCTTTTTGTTGATAGAGTATATATACTCACTGTGATAAGGTGAGGGAGTGAGTGAGTAGTTTCTTAACAGCACATCAGTACATGAATGGCCATGCCACTTGTGCATAGAGGAATAAAGCATAATACTTTTATTAGTTAACAGGTATATTGTTGGAGCTCGCGTCATGTAGCCGTTGCTTCTCATACAGTTTTCAGGAAACTAAAACAGTTATGTGAACTTGCGTTATACATTGCTAAGTCTTAGAGTGAAGTCAGCAAGTTTGAGACGTGAGCAGCTGGAAGGTTGCTGTGTTTGTCGCTGTAGTGAAGCGACCTCAGCCGCCGCCCAACAGTCGTCAGCCAATGAGGCCGCACATGAACCCGAACGCTAAGAGGCCGGAGAGAAAGGTTTGACGTTGCCTTGACGAGGCGTCTTCTGTGTTGTTTGATCACTCTGTCTCGTAATATCTGCAACATGATTCTGCATCACATGGAATTGTTACCTGTGCATTGAGCTATTGAAGCATTGAAGAATTAGGCTATACAATGCCATTCACATTGGTTCATGCTGGAAAATACAGGACAGGTGACAAATTAAAAATACAGACAATACAGAAACTAAAGACAACCCAGAAAAAGCAAACAACGCAAAACACAGCAGAACAAAACTACCCTGGTTTAGTCGTCTATTACAATACTTGGCCAGGAAACGAGGTGGGCTTATTCTGCAACGAGCGCACACGGGAGCACACCAGGCGTCTTTAGAGTGGCATTCTGTAGTTTAAAGAGGTGAGATCTCCGATATGACTGTTTTTTTCTCGCAGCTCTCAGATAGTATCCAGAAACGTATTTTGAAATTTCTGTCCCAAAACAGTAATGTAATGTAATGTAAAATATTTGGTAACGCACAAGAGTTAAAGAAAATTAAATCAGAGGTGCGGGGGAGTCGCTAGGTGGTGAGAAAATTACGGCGAGGTAAAATAGTGTGTTTTGAGG
>Ga0056114_1001580_pt1 | contig 10605 bp, 4 predicted proteins | sample WorMetHERISLAND1_FD_77005 | JGI IMG/M metagenome (GOLD analysis project Ga0056114, IMG submission 77005) | Marine gutless worms symbiont microbial communities from Max Planck institute for Marine Microbiology, Germany - Olavius loisae HERON... ... | reverse complement strand
GCTTAGTATGGCATAACTTTGTCAAAGTTGGAGATATTTGAATAAAAATTTGTACTCTAGTGTAGAAATGATCGTGTAATAGGTGTGTAAAAAATTGATTAAAAATTCCGAACCGTTTGGGAAAAAATTTCAGAAAACCGTAGGGGGGATTTTTTTGACTCACACTGTACATGTACGATTATACGATAGGAGAGTTTACTGTGGATTGAAAAACCGAGTGTGGTCAGCTTAATCTAGTACACGTGACCAGAAACAAAAAAAAATAAAAAGGAAGGAACTAAAACAAACAAACGTCAGTGGCCAGCTAGTCCGGTACACCGTACACGATCCGTGGAAGCAGTCCAAACGGAACATCCAACAAGTGTAAGAAATTCAAAACGTATATGTTGTGACAACTTCAACTTCGACACTGTTGCGTCCGTCGCCGTCTGTAACGTTATGTATTGTGACTAAACGATGCGTCCTATAGCAAAAATTACTATTGACAGCCAGCCTATAGGAAGTCGTATATGAGGAATCGATTGGTACCAAAATGAATGACTTTGACCTTTGCATACAGGTTGTTTAAGGTCATGTCAACCATTGCACGTTCGCCATTGAATATCGCGGAAACCGTTAGAAATAGAAGCTTGGCTCCAAAGGACCACTAACAGGAAATGGCCTAACGGGAATCAAATGGCCACGTGACCGATGACGTCACGTGACCCTGAACGGTCAAGTCGTGATCCCAAGGGCCAATACGCTTAAAGCCCAATATCTTGAAAACAGCTGGAAATGGTATTTAGCAACAATCGCTAATTACTAGATAGTCTGTTGTGAGGCAGTATAAGGTCGGCTATCCTAGCGACAGCTTGGCTTCTTGTTGCCAGAAGTTTTGACCCGCCTGTAGACCCCACTACACCGAGCATAGGCCTAGCAAGCTTGTAGAGCGTGCCGGTAACCTATATACCATTAACAGTGGACAGATGTGACGGTCGCATTCGTCGCACGTTCACCGAGAGACGCGTCGACAGTTCTATGCCCGCAGAGCGAACAATAAAAATACCGTTATCATTACACAGTGCAAGTTGGCCTGCATACGAGCTAATTATTGCCTCCTTCCTGTGGTATCGTCGTAACCACCGAGTCCAGGCCGAACACGTGAAACAGACGGGTATAAGCACACGCATGTTAGATCGGTCTCTACCTGAGCTGACAATGGGTCACATTTTGACCCGTGACCCATGACCCAGTCCAAGACTATGGCATGATGAGTCGATCACGACTACTCACGAACCATGACGAGTTCACGGCTTGTCTTCTCTTCTCTGCAATGATGTGAAATCTGGAATTCCTCATGGATATGATTATTCAGTGAATATTTTATAGTATATACAGTAAGTCTATAGTAGTCTGCACTCTACAAGCTGAAGTCGGTGAACATAGTTTTTCTTCAATTTAAGTGTTAAGTGGGTCAAGTGTTTTACGGCAATGACCCGTGACCAATTCATATTTGTTGACCCATTGGACCCACTGACTGTGCTCTGCTCTTTACTGCACCGTGTTCTCTCTTGTATCTAGATGCATTGCATCTATGAAGCTGCAAACTGGCCACGGCAGATTTCACGGTGGCTGTAGACGTATATTCATGGACGCATTAACGAGTAGCGGAACGGATGATCATTTATAACGAGATGCATCAGCTGATTAGCAGTGATGTGATGTGATGGCCAAATGTCGTTGTACGCAAAACTATGTGACACCAACTTAACCCTTTGACGCCCACTGTTGCCATATGGGTACAGCTATAAACCATTCTGTGAAAGATCGCGTAAAGTCGTCATTTGTAATTTTTGACATCCGGGCACTTTGACCCTCAAAGCTGAGCGTCAGAGTGCCCGCATGTCAAAAATTACAAATGACGGCTTAACCCGGTCTGCCGCCACATGATGCTTTATAATTGTAACCATATGGCAACAGTGGGTGTCAAAGGGTTACAGCGAACGTAAAATTATTGATAAATTGTAACAGATGGATTCTGACAATGACAGTGTTGTAGCTACGGCAACCAGTGATGATCGATAAGGTCGCCCGTATTGTACGCACGAAGCCAGCCAGTACAACTGTGCGCATGTGACCACGTAACCATTGCTGTGGATATACACGGTGGGCAGATGGACAGTGCGGATTGTGCAGTTAATTTGTCTCTTGTACGTCCTGCACTGCCTATCAATGCAGACCAACATTACTATGGCTACCTATATTGCTTCCGACACGTTACAAACTGTGTGTACTGCACAATACGTCAGCAACCGTTGTGCCTTTCGGTTTTGTAGTTGTAGCTCTCAGTCACAAAAAAATACCACCCAGAATGCATCACAACTAACCATTTTAAGGTCAAAATTCAAAAAAAATATGGGGAGGGGCAGAATCTTGCTCCCCGGTGAGTGAACAGGGTTTAACGTCTCCACCAACACAGTGTAGATTATCTGGGAGACAGTTTTACAGGTCAAAAGACCCAACCAACAGCATCAAAGTACTGAAGGATGGATGGATGGTTAAGGTTTAACGGCATTTTAATCATGCAAGCAGCAGCTACAATCTTCAAACCTTTGGCGCTTAACCCCTCCCCCTAATGAATTCCCTCTACCCTGGTTCAGGTGATCTGAAGTCCCTGCTCAGTGTGTAGTTGCTGAACGAAAAGTGTGACTGGTTTTTACTAGCACTTCAGCGAATAAGCATTGCCATCTCAACTATTGCCATCTCAACTGCCTCTAAAAACTATCAAAGAAAAGCAACTGCGTGCACGCTCCCTATCGATCAAAATTTACAGTGGAAAGTATTGACTTAAGCTTTAAACTTTCACATCCAAGCACTCAGATACTCTTTAGATAGTTACTACGTATTTGGAAATTCGTGAATAAACCATCCAATATAACACATATTTTGAAAAACGTTGCAGCACTATAAAATGTATTTTGTAAGTAAAACAGTCAGACAGATTTCAAGCATTTATTCAGCAAAAAAAAATTATACTTATCAACACTAAAGTTTTTTTGTCAAAAACTGGAAACATACAATATGCAGTTCACAAGTGGGACAACTGGCAAAAGTTTCAGCCAACAACAAATTGTTGAGCACATAATAACCAACGTTAGAAGAAAGAAAACAACTGCATTTTGTCATGAAAGCAGCCCTATTATTATCATCAAAATCCACGTTTGTTAACAAAAAACAGATCAGAATATGAAACTCAGTAGTTATTCAACGAAGCCAACACGGTCTAATATAGTTCACATCAGTGCCAGTGACATAAGAAAAACGCGGACGACTAACAAATACCACAAAATGCAATTCCAGCAGTAATATTAAGTCTTTGAAATAACTAGATGTCAGCAGGAAAATGCTAAATCGGCAGTACAATATGTTTGCATAACCAGATTACACAATACAACAAATCTGCCTTTAATGTACATACTGGTCTGCCAAGTGAATGGTTTTAATCTTAAAAATGCTTTCTGGTTAGCTGAAATTCAAGCAATGATTTCGTGTGACAATCCAGTTCAACTACAGGATGGATAGTTAGTTTTATCGCATTTTGAGCATGCAAATAGCGGCTACATCATCCATGAAATAGAAAGCTTATTAGTAATAAGGCCAAAATAAATTATTCATTTAGGATTAACATTATGGAAGAGATCTTTAATACTGTTCTACAGTTAATAAAGAAGTACAAGGTACCAGTACACATATTGGGTGATCTTCATCTTTGAAGAGGTGTGAGTGGGTTAAATATGTACGACCTATTCCCAGACGATTATAAAGTATTAAAGCAGTTGTTTCTGACGAGTTTAGAGTTTTATGTAATGTTTAATACTTAAAGATACACTAGATATTATGGAGTCTGTTACTACTTAAATTATTCCAAAGGTGTTTCCACCTGACAAACAAATGTTTTTCAAGAACAGTTTTAACAGAAAACAACCACATTTTGTCACGACTACACATGTTTGCTAACAAATTAACAAAACAACCAAATAGCGTAATCAAGCCAGATAGTGAAGAATGCATCATCAACTGAAGCATACCATGTACAAAAATGCACCATACTCATTAAAATTAAATGCATAAATTACACGTAAACTGATTTAACAAACACCTTGCAGCAGTACGAAAATGCAGAAAAAATGATTAAAGCTCGTCAGTGCAACTGTAGGCATATTTGGTCCAATATGTTATGAACGCTATTTGTGAAATCAACAAACGAAAAACTACCAGCTACAGCAAAAAGCACAGTACAAAATATCGATGACATGAAGCCGCAGTAATGTTTTCAGTTGTATTTCACCAGGAGCTGCTCCACCCGATCAGCGCTTGCTCCACAGAACGAGTCCACCTGACATGCAAAACACCAACGATGCTAAAATATGCCAAGATAAATCGACACAACAGTCATCTGTGAAATACGACGTGTAGTCTTGCCATCACTCAGCAAATGGGACTGCTCAGCAGTGAGTGAGTAGACTGCTAACGACACATCCGCACAATTATGCTATACAGTGCCATTCACGTTTGTTCACGCAGGGCATGAAACTAAACACAAAAGAAAAACAGAAAAAGCAAACAACACACAACACAGCAGGACAAAAACTAGTCTGGTTTAGTCACCTCTTACGACACTCGGCCAGGAAACGAGTTGGGCTTATTCTACAATGCTCCCGAGCCCTGACACGGGGCACAAATTAACTGCTTAGCAGACGTCTGTCACTGGCAAAATGAATACCATTAACAAATACTAAGATCACGGCAATTGATTGTGATGAAGCACAAATCTTCCTCAGGTGTGAAATGTAAGCTAACACGCGGCAATCATCTATCTCTCTGGCAGGACAGGTGACAGCACAATTTATAAATCAGATGCATGTCAAACGCTGAAACATTAGCAGAGATGTAAATTAACCGAACTGTAAGTCCAACTTAAAAGGTATTGTCAGACACTGGTTTCGAGCTAAGATGATCTCAATTTCAGCTTGAAATCTGGTGGTGGATCAGATGAACAAGACCTATCCACATGTCAACTCCCAACACAGCACAAACTCGGCAACAACAAAACATTGTCTGACACTTGTAGGTCCACTGTCACAGAGAGGAAGTGCAGCACGCCCAGAATGCTCTTTCAGCTTACCGCTACCCAAAGTAGACCCCCAAGACCCCGAATTCAGCCGCCAAGCCAAATATTTTTTGCATTAGCCGAAAAGCCGCCAGAAAAAATCGGCTAGCCGAAAAACCGCCAGAAAAAAACGGCTGTTGTAGCCGCCGTAATTTGCGAGTGTTAGCAAGGCATTTCGGTCAAATTTGGTGCTTAGTCGAGCACAAACTACATCGTATCTCATTTGTGCATGACAATATTATGTTTGTCCTGTAATTGTGGTCTTTGCATCGACATGACATTTTTGACATGACTGTTCTATGTTAGCCATAAATTTGGTAAACCATTGAAATTTGTAGCCGAAAATACTTTCAAAGCAGCCATAAATTTTGATAAGCCAGCCATAAATGTAAAATTCGGCTTGGTGAGTCCCAACGTGTAGCGTGGAGCTAGTGGATAATCCACTGGACTTGAAAGAAATCTGCAGAAGAAATACAGAACAAGTTTGCTATCATCATAGATCATGGGGCAAGAGAGAAACTCTTGACAGACTGGGAAGGAGTGAAAGTGGTAGGATATGAAAGTGACTGTGGGACCAGGTGGATCAAGGAGTGCATAGCAATTCACAAGGACAGGCCATGAACAGGGACCGGATCTGACTTTCTGTTGTCAACCTACGACGAGCTGCTTCTCCACGATCCAGCTTACTTGCATGGAAATGACAAGTCACAGGATTGGATTGTGCAGTGTTTTATGTCCCCGCCAACACAGTATAGGTTATATGGGAGACGGTTTTTACAGGTCAAAAGACCCAACCAACAGTATCAGGGTACTGAAAGAAGATCTACAAAAGAGAAAGAAAACAACGAGTCGACACACACATTCTGATGAAGGCATCAGTCAACGTCAAAATGGCAAAATTTCAATTTGAAGGTTTGTTAAGTGGTAAAGTATGGTAATATGACAAATGACAGCACTATAAACAAGAAGAACATCATTTAAAAGGTACTGAAATAGATTAATGTTTGACTGACTGGTTCATCCAACTCAGTTAAATACTGCGAGAAGAGATTGAGTCAAAACTTTTTGAGTTTAAAACCATACTAAAAACCAGCTATTCAGTTCAGTGTCAAAGTTACTGATGTCTATTATCTGCAAACTGCTAACATACAACAAATATGGCGAACAGCTATATTGTATACAGTGACGTCCCAGGCCAATGGCTTCTCTTTGGCCCACGGAATAAGTTTGATACATCTGCCCGTACTACTGTCATTACGGTTATTACCAAGCAACAGAAACCAAAATACACAAAAGCTACCTTTTGTCCATTCTTGAAAACGATGAATGTCGGCATAGCCGAGATCTCGTACTTGCCCGCAATGTCCTACAATGTTGTCACCTCATGTCAAAATAAGAAGTTGCATGGCTAATGAGGCGGCCACAGCATTCAGCCCATCCCAGTGACCTTAAAATTGAGACTTCACAATTGCTTCACGAGTTACACAACGTCTAAAAAAGTCTGTCCTGTCAGAAAAATCTAAGATTTCTTTCTGTATGAGGGATAGCATACTGAAGAATTTAGAAAGGTCACTAAAATAACTTTCATGACGTACCCCTATCTCTGAAGGACCTATGTATTAAGTACATTATTCACGGGTATATCTACGATAACAGTAGATGCACCCATTACTACCCACCTCCCACCTCTCGTACTCTCCCACCAGTTCCCTTCCTTCCAGTCTTTCCCCTGACGTAAATCCAGCAAGGGTGTCTGGGGAGTGCTGTAAGCTTCCCGGGCAAACTCTGGGACAGAGGTCCAGTCGCAATATCAATTGTGTCATATTCGAAGCTGAGGAAAGGTATCTTGTTGTGGCCTCAATTTGTTCCGATAATTTGCGCTAATGAAAAGTATACGTGTTGGGACTTCTAAACTAAGAGCTCCCTGCCTCCATCCATCTGTGTTAGTTAGTTATCTGTTCCAACCTTTCTCTTAGTCCAATGCCAATCTCAAACAACCTCCTTACTGTATGCACCAACTGCTCTGCCTTTGGACAGCTAAACTGTTAAAGTCAGTTAAATGCCAGATATGCTGACAGTGTCGGAATAATGCAAGAAAACCTGTATCAGCCTGAAGTACTCCCCATGACTCTCTATTTATAGATCAATCAAAGGTTTATTATTGAGCAGTGCAGCCATGTGTTGGATTAGTTGCAGAACAGAAACAACATCCCGGTGTACAATAGGCTAATAAATAGAAATATTATGTCAGTCATATTCCGGCACTTATTACTCATCACTAATGTGGCTCACTCTACTAGCAGCCTGGAGTACTCATCCAATGACTCTCCAATCAAAGGTTTACTGTTCAGTGGCTTATGCTACTGATAAATGCCTAGGCAGTGAGGAGCGGAAGACTTTCCAGATTTTACAGTGTTACTTGTCGGAGGTTGTGATACTCCGGGACACCAATTTATTTAAAATGTCATTTATCAGGAAGGAGATAAAGGAGGCAAGAGTCAATTTCAACTCATTAACCAAGTAATAGGTAACAACTTAACAAGCATCAACAGCAAACGCAGTGTTGAATATAGATATGATATTTTAAGAATTTGCTATTCTTTGGCCACGACAGAACATCGATGTTTACACTCACAAGTAGAGTCAATGAAATTCCGTGAATTTAGGCACACAGTTTCACAATCCACCATCACATTGTGTTTTTTCACATGAAAAACATTGGTCCCTACCAAAATTATATTGTTAAGTGGCACAATTAACAGTAAACAATAAATTATCAATTTACAATTGTACATACAGTTCCTATAATATAGCAATCATAAAACCATCATCAACAGATACCTCGCACTCATCCACGTCCACTTTCAGCACCATCACATTGGGGTACTTCCTGGAGAGTTCCTGAAAAAGCACACAATTTTACCGTCTGATTACTAAAACGCACGGAAATGATGCAGCAGCCTTAAACAATGCCACTAGACCTCAATGGTAACAACGGGGAAAAACAGGAGAAGCACACAACAAAACAATGGCAAAAGTCTTAGTATAATCATAGGGCGACTTTAACTTTTGACTTAGCCTATCTCTGAGCCTTTCGCCTAAAGTTCGGTCTAAGTACAGACTTAAGTCAAAAAGTAAAGTGATTTCGCTGAGCGAAGATTTAGGCCAAATTTGCGATCTAAGTAGTACATACTCAGACCGAAGTTAAGTTGAACTTTGGTCTAAGTCCGGACTTTAGCATTCAGCTTAAGGTTTCGCTCAGCGAATCGCTGAGCGAAAGGCTAAGTCAAAAGTTAAAGTCACCCATAGTCTTTCGTTACAAACATCTACAAATTATAAAAATCACATTAAACTGGTGTGATACAGTATTTACACTCCCATCTCTGTTGTGCCACCCATGGAGAGAAACTACATGATCCCAAGGAAGCACCTGCCTTCATTTCACAGACAGAATGTCTCGCAGTTGCAGAACGAAAAGACCAACACAACAAAAGACACATTTCGTCGTCAATATTTAAGAAGAATCTTTGGCCACATATGATACAAGCCATACTTGTGCTATGTATGGTTACGGCTTGGAATCCTAACGATGACGACCTTGTCAGGACAGCTCACTGTCTGCCTGACCAGCCTGCTATCCACAAACTCCACAAAACGTCCCGATAGAAGCAATAAAAATCTGCTAAAGAGAAGTCATGCTGAAAAGTTAAGTAAATGTATAATGTCAAGAAGGTGGTGTCAAAACTACAAGTATTTGGCATAGACCACACTTCACACAGTGTGACAGTACTCCAATGAGTGGGGATTGAGTGCCCAATGGTAAAAAAAGGAAGACACAGAAGAACATGGGAGGACAGTGGAGAAAGAGAGATCCAACAATAGTATGGAGTTGAAGATCATGAGGGAATTCATCAACTGTCACACAGGGGCAAGATGGCGACGCCTAAATGCCGACAGACACAAAGAAGAAAGGTGAGGCACGGTATTTGCTATTGTGCAGAAAAACAAACGCAGGTAAAAAAAATTATACCTCCAATACGGGAGAAATCTTCTTGCACGGTCCACACCATGTGGCAAAGAAATCAACAAATACTGCACGACTGCCAGCATCACGGAATGCAGCTTCCAACTCAGCCTGCACAACACAGACGGTTCACAAACTTGAACTGATGATGTACCAGCAATGACGTCAAAGTCAAGGTTTAGCAGGCAGCCAATAGCCAATACTCATCAGTCCCTAAATCATTTTCTCAAAATGACCTTAAAACGTTAATTCTACATTCAGTTCAGTGAACTAATGCTAACAATCTTAAGTGCTAGTTCGCTGAACTGTCGGTTCAGTCCCAATTCGCCGAAACCCGATTCGCCGAAACACTAACCCTGACCCTAACCCTAAACCCGGGTTTCGGCGAATCGGGTTTCGGCAAAACGGGTTTCGGCGAAACAGGAAGACACCGAACTGTCACGCGATAATTACTAACAATCAGTTCAAGCAAATTAAATCACGAGAACTGTGTGTTACTTCAGTTTTGCAATGGGTAAGTATTTGTGGAAGGGAGCTTGCCCCTTCAGAATATAAAATTACTTATAAAATAAAACTTAGCAAAAAAAAACACACAGCCGGCCTGGTTTAAATACAACGCACGCTGACGTCGACGACGTCATCGCCCACGACAACAGCTTTACGACGTCGGCAACGTTGCGTCAAAGACGCCGTCGTTATGATGGACATAACGTCGTCGGCGCCCAAACGCTGGTCAGAGTCCAAATGAACGGTAGTAATAATCACGTCTTACTGCCATGGTCACTAGGTTATACAATGCCCGGCCGGCTAATGAGCCGTGACCGTGCCGTGAATTCAAAATAGCGGCCGGTTATGTCACAGTCTTTGTCAAGGGGTAAAATGCGGCTACTGGACACACTAGTTAGTCGCATATTACCCGTGAGCCAGACGCATATTACCCATACCCCAGATTGAGAGATTGGTATGGTAATCTGCGGAATGACAGCAGTCACGTCGTTTGTCGCCTCGACCAATCAGCGTCATTCCGCATTTTCGATTCCACATTTTACTTTCCGCATTTTACCCAGGCCAGGCGTATGACGTCATTAGCGTGAGGCCGTGCTGCCGCCATATTGCTCGGAGACGCCAAGTTGGTTGTGGGCATTGCGTGTAAGAGGCTTCGCTTAAATGGCAGACAAATGTAAGAAGAAGCGCAGTACGAAAAACTGTGTCGCCTTTGGATGTCGAAATGTCAATGACGACGTCTCGAAACAAGCAGGAATCACATTTCACGCGTAAGTTTACAGTTTTGTTGTACCGTGTGCTTGCTTTGGAAAAGCCACGCTAGAGTGAAATTTCACGGGCGCTATGGTAGTCTTCATGTGGATTTATCTAGCAGCTTTCGTTGTGATTTTGAGTTTATTTGTTTATATTTGCATATAAACATTACTGT
>Ga0056114_1001579_pt1 | contig 10606 bp, 6 predicted proteins | sample WorMetHERISLAND1_FD_77005 | JGI IMG/M metagenome (GOLD analysis project Ga0056114, IMG submission 77005) | Marine gutless worms symbiont microbial communities from Max Planck institute for Marine Microbiology, Germany - Olavius loisae HERON... ... | reverse complement strand
CTCCCTGCTCCAAGAGAGCAATCCCTTACTGCACGTTTCAGATCTGTTCAAAAATATCCAAGAGTATATACGCGTACTAGTCGCTATTGCTCATTTATCAATCATTCCCTGAACAATTATCAGGATAAAATAACTAACCTTTATAATCACTTCCGTGTCCCACCTCACATTTTATCCCTTTACAGCTAAAAATTCAAAGTTCCAAAATTATTGTTATTGTAGTGTTGTTACTAAGCTTGTGTTAACACTATATTTCATGTTTAAGCCTAGCTCTATTGTATTTCGTTATTCTTTCTATCAGCTTCTGTATTTGTGGTATTTAGTTGTATTTATTTGTTGTATCTAGTTATTCAGCATTTTTGCTGTCAGGGTTTTTAATAAAATTCAGTTCAGTTCAGTTCAGATGCTCCGTAAATTTTTTACTTGCACATATATCTTATTTATGGTTTGGTGATTACCATCCTACTAATGATTACTGATGTTAGGTGGTGTCTCCTAAAGAGTGGTGTCCGAGGCGCAGCGGCTATAACGATATTGACCTTGTCATTCCAGCGCCGCTTGTGCAGACAGTTACCGGAACACAGGGTCACTACCAGCAAATCAACAGTCAGACTTCAGCTCTACACGTGAAGGAATTTGAGGAGCTGGCTTACTCTAAGAAGTAAGAGATATTGTGTAGTTTGAATCAGATTAGTATATATTCTTTGAACTAGTAGAGTTATGGATTTATTTTGTAGAGCTAAACTAGTCTATAGTCTTCTTAGTTTTTCCTCTTCATTGCAATACAGAAGTCTTTGATTCAGTCCAGCCACGTCCACATCTGATCAGTTTGTTATGGCAAGACCACAATTGACAGGTTTCATGTCATCCTTGGCCGCTCAGAGCTAGGAGTGACTTGGTCTTCCTGGTGATCGTCTCCAGTTGACAGATGGTCTTTGGATTGCTGTCACAATGACGTGATGGTGGTTCTCACACGGTGAACAGAGAGCAAAGAGAGGCATTCTAAAATCTGTTGCAATTTGATAAAGCAGTGATCAACCAGAGACAACTCTGACCTCAACATTTCTGATATGGCGAATGTACGAAATATACAGAATCTTGGCCCAAGTGTCACAACCATACGTCAAGACTGGAACTATGTATTTCCAATAAAGACGTATTTTGGCATTCAGCCTGATGCAGAATTTCCACATTCGTTTCTCCAGTAGGTGCATGCAGCATCAAGCAATACCTATCCTTCTTAGTAGGCTCTCTGATTATTGTGGAATACAGGATGGGAGGATAGATGGTAAGAGTTTAATGGCATTTTAAGCATGTGTGTCTGTGTATGTCTCTCTGATTATTGTGGAACACAGTAAAGAGAAGCAGTAATTAGTGAACCACTAATTATTTAAAGTGGAAAACTGTTAGTTATGAGTTACTGTTAGGGAGAAACTCCAATCTCTAAAAAGTTGTAGTTCAGTGAGTGCAGAGTGCCTAAATTCCGACACTGAATGATATATGGTACTGTACTGGTAATATCTTTACTATTACCAACTGTATATTCTGTGATTTGCCACTTTTGAGTATTTTGGGGATGAATTTCATTTGCAACCTGTGTTTGTCCAGATATGCAGCACCAGCATTTGACAGCATGGATGAATTAGAGAGGAAATACTGGAAGAACGTGGCATTTAACCCGCCGATCTACGGCGCCGACATGTCTGGTTCACTGATGGATTCTGATCAGGATGTCTGGAACTTGAATCGTCTTGGCACGATCCTCGACTGTGTCAACGAAGATTACGGTGTTAAGGTGTGACGCATGGTTGAAGAGTGATAATGTATCATTCTTGCCGCCATCTTCCTAGCTTTCATTTGTGTACACAGAGAGCATTCCAGATCGGTTAATGATTCTGTATATAACAAGATTGCAGTTCTCCGGATCCTGTTCAAGCTGGTACCAAGCTCATAAAAATTGAATTTCACTGCTGTCTAGGCCTGTTTCCTTTTCGTCGCCAGTCTCTATGTATTATGATTTGTTGCAGTTGGATTTTTGAGAACAATCCTGTCATATAAAGCCAAATTTTTGATAACTTTGCATGGTAAAACATAATTTCTGTTTCTGCTCATTTCTGTCGATCCCTTCGTCAGTCAGTAGTGTGGTGTCATGAGACGATTGTCACCGCTAATATTAACTCGTTCATACCATATTACTGATCACAACTCCTCACATCTACCATGTAATCAGATGCCAAATGACTTAACAGCAACATTCCAGCATTTCCCATATATATCTCTGATTGTTCGTTTATGTACGTAATCTCTTTATTTCTTCAGTGAACTGCCTTTTTTGTACAGCATATTTGTGATATATTCTGGCAGTGTATTTCCCCTGTGACTGTACAGTAGTATATAGGCATTCCTTACAGTAATCTGTCTGTAATACCCGTTAACTGGAGGTCAGCATTGCATTCCAGAAAGCAGAATCAAAGAAACAAGTTTATTTTGCATTGTATAGGAGCAGAAATATTACTCCATATCAGGAACAGTGTCTAAATGCTGATCAGTTCATTTCGGTAGTAGTTCGGCAAGTGGCCGCCAGGTGGCCAGTTGGCTATGCCGTTGAAACGTATCATTTGAGAGTGTTTCAGTGCTTGTGTTTAAAAAGCAAACCAATAGAGAAATTATCACTTCCTTACTTGCTTATTTTCTCCAGTTGATTTCATGAAAGTTCCCTCACTAATGGTCTGTCTGCCCAGGTTGAAGGCGTGAACACATCGTACCTGTACTTCGGCATGTGGAAAACGACGTTTCCGTGGCACACCGAGGACATGGATCTCTATGCTATCAACTACCTACACTATGGTGCACCGAAGTTCTGGTACGCGCTGCCGGTGGAACACGGAAGACGATTGGAACGCCTCGTTGCAGGTATGTATATTGTATTGTTTAATTTATTGTTGTAACGGCATTATGTCTAATAGCTCAATGTCTGTTGGAACAGTGCGTCTATTCCATTGCAATAAATGGGAGTCTGTTGTTAACCATTATAATGCCCACTGTTGCGATATGGGTATGGCTATAAAGCATTCTGTGCCAGACGGGGAGTGTCAGAGTGCCCGGATGTCAAAAATTACAAATGACGGCTTATCGCCGTCTGGCACAGGATGCTTTATAGCTGTGACCAAGTGATTGGTTGAGAAGACTGGGTGTTTTGTACCAGTCAAGAGATTGGATGGGAGGCCACAAACCTGGAAAATCTGGAATACCCTGGGATTCTCCGAACATGGAAAACTCTGGCAATCATCAGGGAATTCTGTGCAACATGAGGGAAAGATTGTCACAAACAAAATAGTTTTTGTTGAAATATTTGTGTAAAACTGCTTCTGACTGCGTATACAGGATCATTACGATCTCAAGGAGTAGTGGCGGGGACCTATTTGCTGGCGTTTGACTGTGGAATGACCCTTGATGAAGGTCATTATTACAATTACTTTGTGTTGCAGTAACCTATGGTAAGTTTATGGCTCTGGGAATGTTTTCTTCTACTTGTGCTCATCCTCTTCTCCAAACTGATATATAATGTATCTAACAGGACGTCGTCCGGTGTGGGTTTGGGAGTGTTGTAGAATAAGCCCACGTTGAGGTTTTGAGGTGAAGTGAATATAGTGATGGGACTTTGAAGTCAGTTGAACACACACATTTAATGTTGTCCGTTACAGGTTACTATCCAGAGCAGACTCGTCACTGTCCGTGTTTTATTCGTCACAAGTCCACCCTCGTCTCGCCATACATCCTGAAACAGAATGCCGTGCCTTATGACAAAGTATTCATATCTCACATCGTGTTTGATTTGTGCTTAGTCGTCGGCTATTTTTCTGTTTGACTGGTTATCCACTATTGTAAAATTCTTAATTTTGGCTGCCCTCATTTGCAGTGGTTAGATTTATTAAATGATTTTGGCTGCCCTTAATTTTGGTGTTTTTGCTTGCTGAACTACTAGTTCTGTTAGAGATGTACCAAGTAACTGATTATCGTTCGAATATTTGCCACCCATTATGTTGGCAAATTTGCTCAGGTCGCAAAATTCGCGAAATAAAGGGCACGTGAAAATCTGGGGTTTTACAGTATTTACCGTCTTGTCTGGAATTCTGAGCCTCGTCAGCAGTAACCAAAGCGATGATCGGCTGAGTGAACCAAAGGCAGCACACAAACTGACGTAGGCTGCATAAGTCGGATGACCATAACTGAAGATAATTTGTTAGAGCTGGATTAACGATATATTGCTTCTTCACTTGAGCCTCTACTGTTTTTTTTATTGAACATCGACAAGTGGTCACCTGTTTTCTCAAACTGATGAAGAATTGGCTGGTTTTTACTGGATGACAGGCTGCGGTAAAAGCTAGAACTCTCAGAGAAGTATGGTAACGGGCCATTTTTAAGTCAACTCCCCTGAGTCGACCTAATAAAGCCGGTCTCATTGTCCATCCGTCCATACATGAATATGTCTGTCTGTCCACAAAAAGTTTTTCTGATGTGAAATTTGCTTTGTAGATAGAGCTCGATGAGTATTCTGTTGTTATTGATGGTCCATAAGCTGTGTCTTATTTTTGGATCGCATTTAGCATTCTGTGTTTTATTTGATTATGAAAAATAGTTAATTAGATTAAAGGAATTTGAGGAGCTGACTTATTCTAAGAAGTAAGAGATCTGTTGTCGTCTAGTTTGAATTGCATCAAATTGAATTATGTATTTATTCTGTTATAAAAAGCATTCTGTGCATGTTTTAAAGAATACTAAATCAAGCAGTGATGGTGCTGGCATTGACAACTGCGTGTAGATATGTCAGGAGCCAGGTGACTTTATCATTACTTTCCCGTACGGCTATCACTCGGGTTTCAATACTGGTTTCAATATCGCCGAGTCGACCAACTTTGCAACGGTGCGGTGGATCGAGTACGGCAAACGTGCAGCTCAGGTGAGCCAGACTGATAGGCATACAGGTGTGATAGCGTGATTCTCACGGCAAAGATGGCGAATTTCTCATGACAGTGTTTGATATTTTTTTTACATTTTATTTGCACTTTTTAGCTTGACTTTAAAAATTCATTTACACATGTTCGACACAAGTGATGTTACTGATTCAATTCGCTGTAGTATTGCGTATATGAGCAACCATGTTTGCTTCATGCTGTTTTTCTATCATTCTAGAGCACGGAACAGCAGCCTACTAACTCCGTAAAGTGCCCTTGAAGTAGCTTTACGACACTATTGTCTTGTTTACATTACATTGTGTTTTGTGTTTTCGAAGATCGCTGAAGAATTCATACCTCATCCAGTTTGCATTAGACTGTTGCTGTGCAGTGAATACATCAGAGATGGATAATTACGCATGTCTATCATTGTCTTCATTTGAAGTCTTAGTTGACTTCTGGCAGCAGTTGCCCAGTGTGGGCTCGAGAGCATTGTAGAATAAGCCCACCTCGTTTCCTGGCCAAGTGTTGAGAAAGGCGACTGAACCAGGGTAGTTTTGTTTTGGTGTATTTTGTGTTGTTTGTTTTCTTTGGGTTGTGTTTAGTTTCTGTATTGTCTGTATTTTTTAATTATTTGTCTTCTGTCCTGTATTTTCCAGCGTGAACCAACGTGAATGTAGCCAGTAATTGTGCTGATGTGCCGTTAAGAATCTTCTCACTCACTCACTGCTACCAGTCGCTCATTACGGCCGCCAGTTTTCACTGACTCCCGTTCAGCGTTGATAAGTAAGACTTGTGAACCAGGGCCAAGGACTTGAGGTGCTAAGGTCCAGTCTTAAGTCTGAAAGTGAAGGACTTGGAATCCATGGCATAAGCCAAGGACTCAACGCCAAAGACGTGAATTTTGGCCTCAAGCACGAAGGCCAAGGACTAATATCTTTGCTGTCAGCTAATTTTGACAGTAAAGTTATCATACTGTCCATTTTAGTGGCTATCTCTCTCAACCAACAGTGTCAAAACTTGAAGTCAGGAAAGATTCTTCTTCTTTTATGGCACGCACCACTAGGAGTGCGTAGGCACCAAACGTAGACATCAGTCTCCAGAGTGGACGATTCTGAGCCATGTTGATTGCTTCATCCAGGCAGAGGATATTAAATTTCAGGTCTTGCTGGATAGTCTTCATCCATGTAGTATGAGGGCATCTTGGATGTTAAGATTTTCTTGGCACAGATGAAAGGTTAACGTAGATGAATAATGCCATTGTTAAAATGGCAACTGTTCAATAGACACTTGAACAATGGACATTAGTAGACGAAATGAGCAGAAGTTCGCGGCATGTATGAATCTTGACGTGCGGTGTGTGTCGTTGCATGCACAGTGCATGTGCCGACGCAACATGGTGCGCATCAGCATGGACTGCTTCGTGAAGAGGTTCCAGCCAGACAAGTACGAGCAGTGGAAAGCTGGGTTGGACCTGGCACCTCACCCGGAGGACGAACACATCCGAGTGTATGGTAGGAAGGCACGCGGCAGGATCGTCAGACCCCAGGAATATGACGACCCTGACTATGTCATCAGCAGGTACGGTATACACCCAGTGATCCTTACTCACCATCACTAAATAGAATGTAAATTTTAAATTACTCACTCACTCCTGCATTGTTTATTAATATAGTAAATATGAATTGATATTTCCGACAGATACATGTGCAGTTTAGGTACATAAACGTTGGAAACATTTCTTTTTAACGTTTCTTTTTCTTGACATCAGCATTGTTTTTGTGTTTAGTTTATTTTCCTGTGGACCTTTAGTTTATTATCCTGTGGACCTTGAGGTTTTTTACTTAGGCCATGTTAAAAATCTTTATACAATACAATGAACGTCGTACTACTCTTAACATGTACAGTTGCAAAGTTTAAAAGCCGCAAAATATGACACAGTTGACAGTCACAACATGGCCTGGTAGAGTAATACGTTATACGTTGTATAATTCACGATAGACAAGTGTTGTAACTGGCTTAATTCATGGGCGTGATCAACCGATCGTTTTCGACCCTGCCCTCTCTGGGAGCCGTCCCCTAGTCACCTCATATTAGTGTAGACTAGGGGATTTGTTGTGTGTTATATGTGTATCTTTTTAGCGTGTGCTATTTCGTATTTATGTGTGTATTTTGTTGTTTCTTTTTTCTGGGTTTTCGTAAGTAGCTTTTCCTTCAGTACTTTGATACTGTTGGTTGGGTCTTTTTGACCTATAAAAACCGTCTCCCATATAACCTATACTGTGTTGGCGGGGACGTAAAACACTGCTCAATCCAATCAATTCAATCGACGCTTTTCACATGACGCTTGGTTAACTCACTGTAGACTCTGTGAATGTTGAGAAATAGGCGGCTAAAGTAGCTCACAAACTGAACGGATTTACAGTATTTTGAGTTATAAAGTAGACGTTGTGTTTGCAGTGCGGAGGAAAGACAGCGAATGGCGATGAAGTCGGCGCGCAACCCACTGACGAAGCAGCTGCCTGCAGTTCGACGAATGAGCTCGGACGTCCAGCGGGGAAAGAGGTCGAAGCTGGATATTACTCTGGAGTTGGCGACTGAACAGTTCCCAACAGATTATTCTGACGAAACACTGGCGAATTGTAGTCAATCTGCCACGGAAGTCGGTGATGGTGGCGAGGAGTTGGAGGTCCTTCCGGTTGTCGAGAAGGCACCGTCTCCGGTCACGAGTTTCCAGGAAGCGTTTCTGAAGATGCTGCAAGGCGACAAGAAACGCCGTCGGCCAAAACCACCGAAAGATGTGGCCAAGTCGAAGACGGCGCACAGACATCATTCGGCTATGCTGCATAAGTCGGCATCGATGCCGTTGCTGTGTGCAAACTCTGTCGTGTTTAGCATCCGTGGGAAGGCGGACGGAACTGAAGACACGACTTGTCCCATGTTGGAGGCGAATAAGACAGACAGTTACGAGACAGATGCTGCGACACCAACTTGTGGACAGACTAGTTCGGTGATGTGCGACTCTGAAACTATTTCTTCACTTGAGTGTTCTAACGGCGAGCTTGTCTCGTTGAACTTGAAAGCGTCGGAGGAATTCTGCTTAGCAGACGACGGTGATGTCGCGTCGGTAGCAACGCTGTCGTATGCTGTTCTGACTTCCGTTTCATGCAACTTTGACGATTTACAGACGTCGGAACGAGAGACACCATACGATGCGACCGAGTTCGCTATTTTGCCGCCGGCTCTGTCCCTGCCAGACCCTGTAGTAGATACCGATGCGTGTCCACCGGAGCTTGAGCCGTCGTATCTTACGGCCGAATTCAGCTTGTCACCAAATACGTCAGTTTCTGATGCGGTGCGCCTAGACATTTCCGCCACTCGTGAAGAGAAGAACGTGTATGAAAGGTCGAAAAGTTCTGGCGGTGGAACACAAAACGGCGAGGTTGTTGGAGCGGGAATGAGCCCAGTTGCGAGTACCGTGGATGCTACCTGTGGCGCAGTCGACGCCTTGGCCTCTTCAGTCAGTCAGCCGGAGATGGGTTCAGTATCGCATGCTGCGCCGCCGCCCAGTTTGACACTGTCCAACTCAACTGTGGCTGCCGGAGATGAACAGACACCGCATCCGGTCGACAGTGGCATCACCGTCACTAGGCCGACCAGCAGCACGAAGTGTTCCAGCCTGCGACGAGTTCGTCCAGTGATCTCGGCCGACATTCTGCGGCCAACGCCGAGCAAATGCCTCTGGGAAAACAGTCGAAAGTAGACACAAACTGTAGTGGAGACTGGGCGTTAATGTTTCTAAGTTGTTAGTGTATTTCTCGTGTTTACAAGTGTATATAGATTTTATTCTCACTGCAGTTGTAGCACTTAGTTGCGTAGTCACAGCTGAATGAAATGCTATGTGATGTATTGAATGGCTACGTTACCGATGACCTTGAATCATCTTGAAGGTCGTTTAGGCTGTTTTACGCCTTTCCAAACACAGTAGTGTATTGGAAAACTTACCACATGTTAACAACAATGATAAAAGCATTTCTACAGTGCTGCAGTGAAAATGCTGAATCTGAGGCACTGCTAAAGGGCTACAGTTTTAATTAGTGTAACCACCTGTGTTGAAGTTACTACTTTGTCTTTTATGTTTATTTTTTCTCGTCTTTTTAGTACTTTGATACTGTTGGTTGGGTCTTTTGACCTGTAAAAACCGTCTCCCATATAACCTATACTCTGTTGGCGGGGACGTAAAACACTGCTCACTCACTCACTCGTCTTTCATATATGAATCAGAGAAACTGTTCTACTCTACAAATGCCCCGTGTGGGCTCGGGAGCATTGTAGAATAAGCCCACCTCGTTTCCTGGCCGAGTGTTGAGTGTTGTTTTGCTGTGTTTTGTACCGTTTTCCTTTTCTGGGTTGTGTTTTATTTCTGTATTACCAATATTTGTACTTTTAATTTGTCTTGTGTCCTGTATTTTCCAGCATGTACCGGCATAAATGGCACTGTATAACCTAATTGTGCTGATGTGCCGTTAAGAATCTACTCACCCCCCCCCCGCCGACAGGTGGAGAGGATTAAGCAGGTGGTCTATGCCCATACTAAAACTATTAGATATTCAGCATTTGTTGCTTAGAACTGTCCAAATGCTACAGAGACCCCAGCCGTCACACAGTGGTGGATCCTGTTAGTCACCAGGACTTTCCTCCACCCCACAGTCTGCGCCACTGAGTGTAAACAATGCATTCATGCTCAGGACTGTGTTGGTGGGGACGTAAAACACTGCTCACTCACTCTCAGGACTTAAAATGTTTATGCTCGTTTGTGAAATGAGATCACTCGCAGGGAAATCCGACCAAGAAGCAAAGTGAAATTTGACCGTCAGTCATTGACCTTTGTAGCATTTGTTTTACTGAAATTCTTTTCAATGGCAATTAGCATTTTTCTCGCTTATTACTGCAGTTTTATGTAATTTTGCTGTGGATATTTTACATTCTTCTACAGCCGGAAATGGTACGTTTACTGTATAAATAGCCCAATCAACTGTACATGAATTCGTATTACAATTAGTTGTGCAGTTTTTTATTTCTAATATTTATATCTGTAATTGCCATAATTATGCAGGAGAAATATTCGCTGTGCAGTTTTTTTTTTATTTTCAATATCTATATCTGTAATACCTAAATTACGCAGGAGAAATATTGGCTGTGCACTGCATGTACAGAGTATTTTGTTGTCATTTCAAGTGATACTCGGCTTGCAATTGTTGTTGGCTGTCTGCTTAGTTCTGTTAATTTCAGACAAAGTGATTGACTAGGGCTGTACTGCTCAATCCAATCCAATCGATTGACTGAGCGGTCTGGGTGTCTGCATCCAGCATGTTAAGTCCTCGAGGACAACGTGGCCTCGAGGACAAAATTTTTCGCCTCGGCCTCGTAGCGTATGGCCTCATCCTCATGCAATGCTGGCTCATTTTTGCAAACGTTGTCCTCTTGGGGGTGCCGCGGCAGCAGCCACACTGCCGTTCAGGCCTAGCCCTAGCGAACCTGCCCTCTGTGGGAGCTGTCCCCTAGTCACCCCATATTATTGTAGACTAGGGGACTTGCTGTGTTAGTTTGTGTAACGGTTATTTGTATACTATTTTGTGTGTGTGTGTATT
>Ga0056114_1001578_pt1 | contig 10608 bp, 8 predicted proteins | sample WorMetHERISLAND1_FD_77005 | JGI IMG/M metagenome (GOLD analysis project Ga0056114, IMG submission 77005) | Marine gutless worms symbiont microbial communities from Max Planck institute for Marine Microbiology, Germany - Olavius loisae HERON... ... | reverse complement strand
TGACGTAATCGGCCGCAATGAATATCTAATTTCTACATGGTCAGAATCTACCGTTCCTCAGGTATATTCACTGCAATTTTTGTTTAAATCTACACATCACTCATGGAGATATGAAAGAAAATGTGAGTGGGTGTTTTTTCTGAACACAGTGTAGTTACATCAGATATCATAACTCCATCTGCAGTAGGCACGAGTGATTATAAGCATAAAAATACAATTGTTATGTTAGCTAACACGATGGCAGACACAAATTGGCAACTAAATGTAGTAGGCCTAAGTAGATGTTTCTGTCGAATGTCTATTAGTTGCAGTGATGTTAAGTCCTCGGCCTCGAAGCTTTGGCCTCGGCCTCAAGGTTTTGGCCTCGGCCTGGCCTCGATCTCTTTGTTTTATTATTTTCATGCAAAAATCGTGTAAAATTCGAGAATTTTTTTTAATTTTTCCGGCAATAATCTTAATTCATATGTTGTTAATCATTATTTGGTACTTTTTTCGCAATTATTTTTGGCCTCGGCCTCGCCCCATAGTCCTGGCCTAGACCTCGTAGCTCTGGCCTCGGCCTCGTAGCTCCGGCCTAGGCCTCGAAGCTTTGGCCTCTGCCTCGAGGTTTCGGCCTTGTTTAACATCACTGATTAGTGGTTACAAAACCTTACAATCACCTGAATGATTGATCACACCTTCTATCAGTACAATAAACGCTGCCGACTTTGCATGCCGAGTGACGAGGCGAAGTTAGGTATCTAGGCTGGAATGAGCAGGATTGTACAGACATTTGTTTTATATTTAAACAAATAAATGTGAGGAACATAGAGAAGTGTTTGCGACTAGGAACCATTAGCCAGCCTGTTGTGGAAAGGAAGGTAAAAACGACATCATTTGGACATGTTAAGATGACATTGTCTGGAATGAACATAAGTTACACAGGTAACACATGTAAGAAGACAAAGTCAATAAGATGCTGTTTGAAAGGCTACGACATGTTCTGTTCGAATGGGTACAGGACAAATGGAGCATAATTAACAACCAGGCAAACAGTATTCACCATCAGCATTTGCTAGCAGAATACAGGGTGGGCCAAAAAAGTAAGCCGCATGCTTTTGTCCATCCAACCCTTTGCTAAATATTGACAGATTTTCAAAAATTTTTTCACTGGCACATTCAGTGGGAAGTTTGTAATAACGCGGTTAATAAACATACCACCACACCTTAACTGCATCGCTGCACTACTTGTGAAATATAAATTTTCAAATTTTTGAAAATCGGTCAATATTTGGCAAAGATATGGAGAAAAATTTTCAGCTTGTTTGGCCCCTATGGTACATCTATCACCGAAAGATTGTGGGATAACATTTATTCCATCTCTCAGAAGACATACAATATAGTCCTCATAGGTAACGAAATCTTCAAGTGGCACATACCTGCATTTAAAAAAACGAAAATCTGCTCTCTGATTTTACAGGCCATAGATATGGCCTTATTTCAAACTTGATCTGCATAAAATGTCTTATTACGTCAAGAATCGGATACTTGGTACCATTCTCGCGATCTATTCACTGCCCGCAGCCACTTTTTATACACAGTCTTTGCTGCCGACGACTGTGATGCGTCTGGTTTGAACTTTCGCTCAGTCTGACGCAGAGCTGTTAACTCCTCTTTGCTCTTCCAAATGCCTGCAGACAGCACTGATTCTATAAATAAGAGAGCATTGAAGCACTGCTACTTTTATAGTCCTGTCAATGTTCAAACTCTTGTAACTAATATACATGAATGAAAGTCGAGTTTAATTAACATTTAACAGTAATGGCTCAGAGCAGTCATCCAGATTTTTTTGGTTTTAGTTGCTTCTTATATTTTTATTTTGTGGTTATGTGTGCGACTGTGGAGTCGTTCCACATGAGGTGTCGGCGGCGGATCCTCCACATCCGATGGCACGACTACATATCCAACAACGAAGTTCTGCGTCTCACTGGTCTGTTGGCAGCTTCTTCCATCGTTCGCAAACGACGTCTCGGACTGTTCAGTCATGTTGCCAGGCTTGCTGACGATGTACCCAGCAAATCAGATCCTTTGGACCTGCTGCGAAGCACAAGACGGTGTCCGGCCGTGTTCTGACTGGAGGCGTGCCCGAGGCCGACCTCCTACCACCTGGACTCAGCAGATCTGCCGAGACGCGGGAGTTACGGTGACCGACGCCCTGCGGCTGGCAGAAGACCGATCGTTCTGGCGACAGATTGTAACGGCAGGAAGCTACGGCTGAACGCTACGCGTGCAGGAAGTTATGTGTGCCAGAACAATGCCGACCACAATGTCAGCTATTCAGTGTATGTTAAACTGTCTCTTTCATATCATTCTATCAGTCTTAAAGCAAATCAACTTCCTTACACTGTCCAGGTTTGGAGATGCACATGGTCTAACCAGACGCGATGAAAACTCTGAATTCAGTCAAGTTATTAAGGAAGCAAATTGGTCACAAAAAGTCACTACAGAAACACTGTAACGGAGTATCATAAGTCGTACCGACAACGAGGCCGGCAATGAACGCAGCTCCGAGGCTCGTTGTCTCGTGGTGCTCAGGGCGATCCAATGTACAGTCGGTCAGATCAGAGATGAACTGCATCAGGAAACTGTTCTCACCCACTCCACCGTCACACCTGTAGTACACCATCACACCTATAGTACATCATCACACCTACACTGTGTCTCAAAAAAACGACCCAACTTTGAAACGGTATAGCTCGAAATGATAAGGATCGATTTTGATGATATTTGGCAGAAATGTTCAGAAGGCTCTAGAATAGAGTTTGCATGTTTCAGTTTTCATGTAGATTTGCTTGTTATCACGTTATCGTCTCTCAAACTGCATATTGAAAATAACACGTGCATGCTGTGCGCTTCAGTCAGCTGTTTAGCGCGCCTATTCTTGTAGCACTTGAGACGCAGATCTTTGTGAATAATCTGCGAAACTGATGATCGACGGATCTCCCGTTCATCACAGTGGCACTTTGTGTTGGCTTTCATTGTAACATAGCTGCAGAGTACAGTAATGTTGGCAACACTAGTCGTGGCACTGTTGTTAATGGTATGTTTTGTTACTGCCTTACAAGAAATTTAGTTAGACGGTAATGCGCATGGCTAAAGTCACTTGGAACTTTACGTTGCAAAGTACACAAGTACACCCTGAGAAAACGCCAAGTTAAAATGCAGCAAAATTTCTACACTCCAAATTCGCCAAATTAAGATGCAGCTAAAATATAGTGTTTTACAGTATTGTTTACATAAAGCCTAGTGTAGCCCTGGATGAAACGATTCACACACTACTATGTTAACATGAGCAGAGCAGCAGTACAAGATCATACTATACAGTACTTGATTGATGACGAGAACTGACTCTTGGTCTCCTTCAATATCGTCTCGTACAGCAGTGCAAAACGGAACGCAAGCGACTCCAGCATGGCCCTCACAATGTGTGCCTTCGTCGTCGACATTGACATGCCAATCAGAAGGGTAGCCGCCCTGTCATCATTGAGTGGAGCCTGCAAAACAACACATTGGGCCACTACACAATAATTCCTCAGCACTCACGTGTGGGGGCACCTGGCACCCAGCATCGTGGAGTGATCAAAGGTTTGATACATAACACTTGGACCAATCAGAATCATTGTTAGTGTGGACCAATCAGAATGACTGTTAAGTGTCCATCACGTTATATCTGCACCTGAACTTTCAGAACATGCTGGTAAACTATTTTATTGTGATTAAATATTAATTATAACGTGCAAAATAAATGTTTTTGGTCCATAGGATATTCACTCCAATGACGGTCTTCTATAGGATGGCCTCAAAAAAACGATGGCACCTGTTTCACTGCGAATATTATGAAAACTACACAACCGAACCGGAATTTTGCAAATAATTTTGCGCTCTCTTACACAATTATCACCTGCTTTGACAACATCACACTGATGTCAGTTTTGTTCATTTTCCATCTGTTTGGGCCATCCTGTAGTTTTATTTGTACTTGCAGATGTCATCATTTGGCAAGTTATTATGCCAAGCAGACTATGAAGGCTGCAATATTGCAAAGCTTTTGTGCACCAGCCCGTAAGTCGACTTATTACAACAAGGCAAATAAACTCGTCAAGTTTTCACGATTCTTCTGTTTCCGGCAATTCCACACAAATTCATTCACAACATTTTGGTTAATGTCAATTAATGATAAACCAACAAATAAACTGCAAGGAAACCTAGAATCATGAGTCAGTAGAGAAATTTTCACCTGAAGACCGTTAAACGCTGGTACGAAGTGAACACCTGCCGAGTTAGAGACGGACGCTGCAATTTGCTCTGTGTCCGAAACTTTCTCATATAAACCTTAAACACACAATACAGCACATCGACTATCTACCTGTCAGACTGACATTATACTAGCTTACTTGGTAATCAAATTAAAATCTCAACACTAATTGAATGCTGTTGGATGACCAGCTGACATTGTACCTGTCCTAGCAAACGGCACCGGTGATGGCCACGCTCACTGTTTGTGTAAATATAGTAATTCACTAATTAACTGTAGGCTTCATTGGCAGGACAGCTGACCAGCCCAATTGACTGACGTCGTCATCTGTGAAATCTACGAGAGCTAATGTAAGTTCAATACTCACATGCCACAAGCATCACTAACTTGAATGTATTAACTCAGACTTTCACTGAACACTGATGTGACCTACTGCCCCTCAAGTTAACAACCATCTGGACGAGAGATACACCAGTTCAATTATTACTATTGCGAACTTTCATGCATAGGACGTTTTAGCAAATATCACGCCAATCTGCACAGAACGAATGCTGAATTATGGTAATAAGGTCAAAAGCTGGCAGTTAACTATCAACCATCAGCATGTCACATTTGGTGAGTTACACAGGTGGGCGTGGTCAAATGGGCGTGGTCAACAGCAGATTCATGTCAACCGGCGCAGTCATGTGTCCAATACAGAACAACACGTTCACAACGAAATGTGCCGAGCTACACGAACACAAAGACAGTTACCAACAGAACGAGCCCATTCCAGACATCTTCCGGTGTCCGATGCAAATCCCTCGGCTATGAATACAAGTTCTTCTCCGATCTTCCAACCAATCAATGGATACAGTCCTGCAACCAACAGACAGCAGCGTCCTAGCAAACCTGTGTCGTGTAAACAGCTGAATAGCAGGAAGAACGTCAGAAGAATTGATGAGACAAAACTGAGATGAGACAGACATAGCAGTGACAGACAGACAGACAAAGACTGCAAAAATACACACTATATTGGATGGACAGACGGATGGCAGTAAGGTTTTATGGCATTTTAAGCAGCCAAACCGCAGCTATATCGTGCCCGAAATAGTCTAAATTTTATTAGCAAGGCCAGTGGCGTCTATAAAAGAAGTTATTTGTTTAGGATGAGTATTATAGAAGAGATCTTTGAGATTGGAAGCAGTGTAGAAATGTTGGCGAATTTTATCAAAATCTACACAATTTATCAGTATGTGTTCTACAGTTAGTAAAGAATTACAAGGTACACAACAGTGTATTGGAACCAGCTATAAACCGCTGGGTATACAGTATGGAAGACTGAGCTTCAAGCCCTCATGCTGCAGACTTCAGACAGATTGTTCTACCAAAACTGACTATAATGATCGAGTTGGTTGGTTGAGTAAGCCCAATTGACATGTTGCAAGTCATTTTGGATACGATATTCTACAGGTCTGATGACCCAACCAAATAGCACTTCCAGAGAGGTAATACTTCTGCTATGCCGGATACCTGCGATGGAAGCGTGAGGAGAGCTGCCAGTGTTGCAGTCAATGAACGTTCCAGTTCCCAGAGTACACTTGACGTCTCCGATGTTGAAACAACACTGGCCGAACATTGCACTCTGCTGATCTCCTATCTACAGCAGCATCCGTCAGCCCATCACATCAGACAGATGTATCATGTGCAAGGTGTTACTAATTATGAAATATATAAAGAACTTATCAGTTTACAACACCGTGTAAGAGCAACCATGTGACAAATCCAAAAGAATACGAATCAATTTACTGAACTCACTTTGATGTTGAATTTGAATTTCACTAACCTGTCATTGGCTTTTATAATAAAAAGGTAAAAGTCAGTCAAATTGTCTCAATAAAACTGGCTTTACCAATAAAAGTTATTGTTTTTAGCTGACTGTACTAACAGTCACGCTTATGCTACGGTGTTGCTTCCATCGCCAAAAGTTTTTTTCTGCAAACAGTGAGCTGTGATTGGCCAGTCAGTTCACAACACAGTAGTACCCACGAAAGACCAAAGGCTACTTTTAACCTACAACTTTCGTTGTTCAACTTGCAAGTGTGTCACGCTGAACTTTTTCAATTAACTTGCACAAGTTTTCTTGCGAAAGTTTCTTGTGCAAGTGACTTTCACAAGAAACTTTCAGATGTGTCACAGGCTTAAACTTCACCTCAACAATCTCACAGCCTTGCTCAGAACACAAGAAAGCCCAGCTGTCGCTGACAAACCCATGCGACGCGAAAGCATGCCAAAAATTGCTCCAATTTGACGTGCTTACAACGTTGTCGCTGACAATACTGGCCTGTCTTCATTCGTTTAGCTGTTGTTGCGTCCAAAATCTGCGAAATCCTGAGAATTCACTAAAAATTCAAACTTATGGAGTTCAAGGTCATCCAAGGTCATCGATCTTGGTGTCAATGGAAAGCCCATATGTCACTTCCTATTAGTCATTAATTGTAACATTAGCCGTATCTGCTACCGTTTTCGAGATATTCAGGCTTAAAGATAGAAAACTGCTGAATTTTCACACCCCACCTTTTTTTGAGGCCCCGTTCGTGGGGAACCCATTAGAATTTGGTGATGAAATTTGGCGTCAGAAAACTAGAATCATGGGGCTACCAGAAGTGAAGAAATCATGCCGCTAGCTTTCTTCGTTTTGACACAATACCGGCGTGTGACGGACGGACAGACAGACACACAGACAGACACATTGCGATCGCTATTACCCACGCTAGCATAGCGTTGCGCGAGTAAAAACCTAGATTTGAACAATGAAGACAACTTACAACTGCAGTGATGGGGATAGCAGCACCAAACAGCTCGACATCACATTCACCAAACGTACCGCTACATACGACACATGGACTACTGCAACGCACTGACACTGCAACAAACCAGTGCACACTGTGACCAATAAACCTAGTTCTGACAGTAACTTTAGATATGTTTTCAACAGCGTTCTTGGCGCATCACGAGTGCCAGCCTAAATGTAGACAATCTGCTCCAATCTACTGTGAAATTCTCAGATATTGCTCACCTGAAGCTCTGTGATTTCCCACGTAACCTTAGTTTTGTACGGTGCCTTTTGTTCTCGTGTATTCAAACCCAGAAATGGAACTACTTGGATGTCTTCATTGTCACAGCAATATCAAAGTCAAATTATCTTACTCCAGTTGGCCTGCACGAGTTCCAGAAACAGACATCAGTGTTTAACATTTATGGCACATGTCATAAAAACTACTATATTACCCAGTATCCATTACTGGTGGAAGTATGTCCACTGGAATACCCAGAATAGACAGCATGATGCTACTCCATTCCATCTGCACGAAAACATCATTAAACAAGTTCAGTGAAAAAAATATTTTACAAAAAATTATTCGCTACAAAAATTAGAATTTAAAGAAAAAGACATTTAGTTTATAAAAACATAACCAAAATGCATAACAACAGTCAGTTGCTGTTTAGCCATTTAATGACATCACAAATGATCAAAGCAAACAACTGTTAAGTATGTAAACGTGCTATACATCAAACAATGGAACATAAATTCGTATATTTTTATTAAAATTCTTTTTTTGGGCACGCATGAAAACATTAAGAGAAGTTTCCACATTCGCTCTCACCATCTATCACTCCCTCAGTCTTTCACTCCAGGTTTAAAACTCATCTCTTTCACAAATCCTTTCCTCCATAGACTTGTTATTCCTTCTGGACTGACTTCACAGATCTTTACCTGTACTGAACTAACTGGGCACTGGTATTTTTTGTTTTAGTTTCGTGTGCTAGATTAAGCTGATCACACTCAGCTTTCAAGTCCACGTTAAACTCTTCTATTGTATCGTATCATATCATTTACAAAATTACCGACTTACAACAGATGGCTGGTTGTGAATGTGTGATGAATGAGAGTGAATTCCTTCTCTGTATTGTAGACACTGGACAATTTCAACTAATTTAACTTTTTATTTAATCAAGTGGCGTATTTTTCAGTGTTACTCCAGTCCAATAGCAGTGCAGCAAAATAATAATAGTAATAATATTATTATTAATACTATGGTAAACAATTTCAGTCCACACTGAACTCTTTTATCGTATTGTATCATATAAACTCTGTGCTCACCTGGAATGGATCAAACATGGCAGTGGAACTGGCATTGGTGTAGTCAGTGGCAAAGACTCGTTGGCCCGTCAGTTGCCACAGCAACCAGGTATCCAAGCAACCAAACATTACCTGCCGCTCAGCTATTCTTTGCTGGAGCTGCAATTTTATTATCACACCTTTGCACACCTGGCTAAATCTCGTCAGATGACAACAGACCATCAGAAAATGTATCACATGCGAGACATGCAGACATCCGTTATGTTAATCACATAGTACTAAGACACTTATGGCACAGCAAAATAGTAATACTAAATTCAACAAACTCGTGGCATATGTTCCATGAAGTATGGTAAATAAATAAACAGTATGCCAGAATTAGCCCTGAACACAATACACATAATTAAAAGATTCGAACACTACAAGCGATGATCTGCTTGATCCGACGCTTAGCATTGACATTTTCAGATGTCTGCTTAAAACTCGGTTGTTTTCAGAGTAATAGTAGTACATACAGCGTATTAGAGGTACTGCACTTTATGCGCTATATAAATTCACGAATTAATTACTTACTGACATTGCGATCCCTCAAGAGCGTTATCATCTGGCTGAGTGACTGAGACATTTTCAGAGGCAATAAGACCTGCATCATCAATTTCACTACATTACAACTTAACTGTTTATTAAATGAAATGAAACACAAGGATGAAATGACAAAATACCTTATACCTTTTTGTCATGGTCAATCTGCCACTTCAGTCGCAGCGCTACCTGCCATTACAAATCACAACTAACGTAATTAACCCACACAAACGCCATCACCATCGCATCACCTTGGACATTTCAGGTCCAGCCTGGCAAGTATGTGGTGTTCTTACACACATCCGTGAGGAAACCTTCTGAAGCTACAGGCTTGACAATCAGTGTGAGACCATAAGATACAAATCATCTACGATGGACACTGCTAAGCAAGTGACAGAGACTAAACACCACAGTGGTAACTCCACTCATAAACATGATATGACACTAAAGGTAAAAGGCAAAGACGTCGATTTGTATAGCGCATTTCATGTACAAGACACCTCTAACGCGCATTTCGTCACTGAAACTGAGCCGCCGGTCGTATTTAGGTCACCACCAGACAGCGTGCAAACACAGCCCTGCGTAGTGACCCAACAACCAGCCACAGGCAGCGCCAGCCAGCTAGTATAGGTCTCCACCTTCGTAACCCATCATTAATGGATTACTACTCATTTCACCGACCCCGGAGGGATGGCTGGGTGAGTTGGCCATGTTGGTTGACTGACAGCGAATGCTTTACCCACAATGTGGTCACACGGCCAGCCGTCAGTCTAGCGCAGGTTACGGAAAGCTCACCGGCCTAGGCCGGCGGTCTAACCACTATGCTACGCCACTGTCTGCTATCCTCCAGTCATACAGCTGACTAGGCCAACCGTGGGTGCTCAGCGTCAGGTCTCCTACACTCTAATCAATGGGCCACACTACACCACACTACACGGCATTCTAACACTACAAGAGCAATATGTCGACGAATGCGCCAGTAAATACGACACTTCACAATGAGTGACAGCACAGCTGTGTATGGTCAGCACATATCAGGGTTTCGGGGAGTAAGCCCAGTAAATTTTTTGGCTCTGTCAGCTTCTGTGGCTTTACTAAATAGACGGCGAATTGCTGTACTAATTGACAGTTTTAAATGCAACGCTCATTTGCTCTCCAGTCTTCTTACACTTATAGTACTTGAATGGAACAATCACTCTATAATGACTCTGCGCATGCATGAATGTTGTAGTCCGTTATTTACTGTTACCGTATATACTCGCACATCTTGACCTAAAAGTTGAGGGAGCGACTTATACGCGGGTCATAAAGTAAAGAATTTTTTCCAGCCACCGAAATACGCAGTTTCCGACCGTGTACAGCCACGTGACAGCGTCCTATTGTGTGACGTCGTGCCTCTGGGCGAGACACCTGTCACTGTCATCGCGTGGCAAGGCACCCGTGCTCTCCAATCTCCTTCCCGTCGTTCACTGTCAGTTTACCGTAGATTACTTGCATGGCGCTCTATAGCCTACTATTGATTGACAGAATGGTGTCAGTTAGCATCAGCGGTCACGTCGATGACACTGCCCTTCTCCCCACCGTGCCGTGCGTGGCCTGCCTTGACGGC
>Ga0056114_1001577_pt1 | contig 10610 bp, 5 predicted proteins | sample WorMetHERISLAND1_FD_77005 | JGI IMG/M metagenome (GOLD analysis project Ga0056114, IMG submission 77005) | Marine gutless worms symbiont microbial communities from Max Planck institute for Marine Microbiology, Germany - Olavius loisae HERON... ... | reverse complement strand
ATCCAAGGTCATCGATCTTGGTGTCAATCGAAAGCCCATGTACGACTTCCTATTAGTCACTAATAGTAACTTTGGCCGTATCTACTACCGTTTTCGAGATATTGACGCTTAAAGCTAAAAAATCGCTGCATTTTTCCGACCTACCCTTCTTTGACACCCCTGTTCGGGGGGAAACCCTTAGAATTTGGTGATGAAATTTGGCGTCAGATAACTAGAGTCGTGGGGCTACCAGATGGTGAAGAAATCATGCCGCTAGCTTTCTTCGTTTTGACACAATACCGGCGCGTGACAGACGGACGGACGGACGGACGGACAGACGGACAGACCGACAGACAGACAGACAGACATGTTGTGATCACTATTACCCGCGCTAGCATAGCGTCGTGCGGGTAAAAACAATTTTGGCACAAAAATCTAGCTATATTTAACAGAAACTCCGCGTAGTCAACGATACGAAGTAGACAAAACTAGACAACACCACTTTGCATTGAACGGTATTAATCAGCATCGTTTTAAACAACAAAAAAACAGGCAAAACAGGTAGCCGTTTCCGAAAAAGTAAAGTGCAGATTATTATCAACAAATATCAAAAGCAGAAGAATTTTTGTATTGGTTTAACATAAAATAGTAATTAATAATAAATAATTCAGTGTTCTAAGGTAAAAAATGAAGAGTAAAGAGTAGGCAAAACGGCTATAATGCAGAGAATCTGAGAAAGTACATGTAGGCATATACGCAGCTTTGTAGCTCCCTCTGGCGAACAAGTATTAACATAAAGTTATATATTTAAGGGGCCGCTCTGTGATGTAGACTGCTTTACACGTTCAGAAGACAGCGTGTACTTGCTTGAGTCTGTTTGGCGCTGCGTATAGCCGTACGAGGTACTCGAGGGTGAAAATAATGACACAGGCGGTGTCGACGCAGAACAGTTGGATGTCAAACCGCTCGCCACACGTCAGAGACCGGCCTTCGACGGACGTCGGGTCCGGCGCTCCACACGGCACTGTCTCAATGATGTTGGTCATCACAGAGACGATTATGAAGAACCCGGTGATGTAGTAGAAGACGAGGGCCCACGTGCTGGAGTGGGGGTTCTCGAAGCCTTGCCACAGGCGACCTCGGAGGGTTGGAGGAGTGGGGGTCTTCGTGGCCTCGCTCCCGGCTGTCAACTCTGTCTCGGCCTGCATCGCTACCGACAGACGGTCTGCCAGGTCGCGACTGTGCTCCCTGTAGTCTTCCTACGACATTATCACAATACAACCAGCTGTATCCCTCGTGCTGTATGCATACCCTCAGAAAAATTTGTGTTCGAACGGAGCACGTAAACAAGTAAGTATGTAAGTAAATAAATGTGGTTATTTCTAAACGGCGCAATTAGAGCAGTCCACAAAACTTCACACTTCACTGTCACTCTGCACCGTGGCACCAGTATCCAAACAAAAATTTACCTAACGACTGCCGAAATCTATTGTACGGTCGATAAGTCCACGGGTGCGATGGAAGACTAGTTCCATAGTCCGGGTCCAGCAGCTGCAAATGCTCTATCGCCGAAGGTGCTGTGTGTCCGCGTCACAACGCATGTTATGATGTTCGGCTCATTGCGGAACGTAGTAGGCCTAGGCCTACATCAGTAACGGTGTGCCTTTCGGGTCGAGGGGTCCGGGGTTCGCATCCCGGCGATGCCATTCTACTAAGTAACAACCTTGGGCAAGTTGTTTACTAACATTGCCTCCCCAGTCTTCTCAGCTCCGAGACACTGGGGTACAAAAGGGAGTTTTCGAACTGAACCGATTTAACGGCTTAACTGGTTGAGTGCGCTAGATTAAGCACGCGTATCACCCCGGGCCGATGGTTGAGAGATGAAACGATAAGCTCCCGACCCTGGCAGGACATTGTTGCTTCACGAATAACAGCGTAAAGGTCGCGGATCAAAAAATGACAATGACATCAAAACGGGGATTTTGACCCCATGTATATCTGAAACCCCTGAAATTTTAGTACAAAATTGGCTATTTTGATTAAGTCGTGAGGTGCAACAAGCATGCCAAATTTTGTGGGAATCGACCTAAACAGTACGTCTGCAAACGTGAGCGGCAGCTAAAAGCATTAAGATGTAGCAGCACGCGTTACGATCAGTGAAACTAGTATCTGGTCGCGCGAGCGGCGACAGACATAACAAAACGATCAAACTTATGGAGAAAGAGATTGCTCAAATCTGCCTCCCTCCCACGATGTGGGCCTTGTGGGGGCGGGGCTTAGTAAGATTAAGAATCGATGTATAATGTAACATTGTACTTACGGCACAACACTCCGGCAAGGCGTCGGCGGCCCTGATACCGAAGAAGGCAAGTTCTTCATTGAACTCAGCGACACACTCGTCACGCGGATAGTGAAGCCGACCGGAGCGATAATACGACAGAACGCGACGGAATATCGCCGGGTTCCGGTCGAAAAAGTACTCGTCCCTCGCCTCGTCGTAAAAATAATCCCGTTCATCGGAGCCAAGCAGAGTGTCGGGAAACCTGGCGAGCGTCCGGCTAAACGCCTCGAACCGCTGGCCGCTGACGTTCAGCCGCACGCGCTCTTCACTTCCGGTCCGCTGACCGGAACCGGAAATACTTTCAGACTGCTCGATGGGATGGCGCGCGACCGGAATCCAGCCGGCGGCGGAGGCGCGCACGAAGGGCAGCCATCCGGCAACCGACACCATGGCGGCACTGCGCAGTGATGATGTCGAGACAACTGAAAATTAGTCTATCAGCACAGCAAACCGAACCAATCATGTTACGTGCCTTAACTGCAGGCCTGCTAACAATAATAATAGTAAACTTGTAAGCAAGTAAGATGATTTATGTTCCCCATTCTTATAGATACGCTATCATGAACGTGCTAGTGACTCGGTGGTGTAGAGGTAGGGCGCTGCTGGACTCGTGATCAAGAGGTCGCGGGTTCGACTCCGACCGCGGAGGGGCAACAACCCTGGGCAAGTTGTTCACACCTAATGTGCCTCTGTTCACCAAGCAGTATAATTTGGTTGGTACCTTGCGATGGCCTTCATGATGAAAACGCCGTATTGTTGGCAGCGGCATGGGGTCCAATAAACAAGGGGGTATTGTAGAGCGGTTCTGCGTTGATTTACGAATTGCATAGAACCGCGATATAAGCTTAAATCATATGCTTTATAGTGAGTTAACGACATAAGCCCTGGTGAATAATTCAGTCTTGACACGGCTGCAGATACAGGATGGCGATAAGTTATTAGGCCTATATACCGTGAATAGCATACACTTTTCACACTTTACTTCTCCAAGTAGGCTTAAACTGCGATTCGTTGCTTGATTTGTAACATTGTTTCGCACGCAATTGGAATGCTGACCAGTCTATTTCTTTTTGTAACACAATTAAAACATGGGTGTCACTTTTTGGACCACCCTGTATATCGGTGGTTTATTCCGTATGGCAGCCATTTGCATACAAACTATGCAAAAGTTACAAAATACAAAATATGAACAGATAATACAGAAATCTAGGTTTACTATCTTAACAAAAAAGAGTATATATTAACTAAATAAAGGTTAATTTTTATAGTTTACAAAATTTTTCACCAGCTTGATGAGTGCATAAGCGTAAGCGCGATATTGCTGTTATGTCGAAAAGATGAAAAAGTCTGCCTCTCTGCCTGTCTCTCTGTCCGACCGTCCGTCTGTCTGTGACGATCCGGTATATTGTCAAAAAGGCTAGACTTATCATGGACATTTTTCACCCCTTCCTAGTTTTTTTGAGACTAATCACTCGGCGTTACGAAATGGGGCATTAAATACAGGTCAGTGTTTTTTCGTCAGCTGTTTTAATTTTAGTTTTAGTTTTAGTTTAGTCGACTAAAATGTTAGTCACCAGGACACTTTCAGTTTTAGTTTTAGTCATTTTTAGTTTTAGTCACTCAAGTATCACACCAAAATAAATGCGATCATACTCAAGTTAATCACACACTTAATAACTGGTGTCAGTATTGCTACAGCCTAGTTGGCCTACCTAATCTCAATAAAAGCAAGCGTTTGTTACTACTGTAGCGTTACCGTACTGCTGTCGGCTGAGCAGCACACGCATTTTCGAGGTAAGTTACGGCCGGCTGACGAAAAGTAACGACGAAATGTCAACGAAAAAATTCACGCATTTTAGTTTTAGTTTTAGTCGGCGAAAAAAGCACTGATTCAGGTCGAAGTGTAAGTAGACATGTCATGTAGTGTATCTGTGCTTTAGACGTTAAACAAGGAAATATTCTCAAGCTGTTTGTGCACGTGCAGATGAACTGATACACTTGTAAGCAAAGTGTGCGTAGAACGTACTAATTGATAGTTGACTTAAGTACAATTCGCCAAGACTTGGTATAATGTTGACTGAGCTCCACTGTGATGGTGATAAGGAACTTGCAATCAATCGTGATACATCGCGTTAATCCACCGGTCCTGCGTACACAACGCATGGAAGTGATGCGGTTTCATCAGTTGACAATAGATTTTTGCCGAATCACCGACGGCAAGGCCACGCAACAAGAACATTAATCTTCTTAAATCTGTGTGGTGACGTGGGGCCAACATCTATCGGAAATGTGATGGCATGGTGAATAGCTGAATTAACTTGGAAAGTGTAAGTTTTACTTCCACAGCCCCAGGCTACTAGATAACGTGGGGTCAGGAGGATTAACCCTCCCCGCTACTTCGACAGCCTCCCTTGCACACCTAATCTCCCGAGAGGCTCTCAAGCTTGACACAGCCTGACTTGCCATCAATAATGTCGGTTATTTTTAACCCTTCGACGCCCAGTGCATGTTCAATGTTGCCATATTAGTTTAGAGCTACAAAGCATCCTATGCCTGACCGAGTTAAGCCGTCATTTGTAATTTTTGACATCCGGTCACTCTGGCGTCAAAGGGCGAGAAACATCTGAAATGCCACTTTCGGACTTTACCCCGGTACGGAGGGGTACAGTCCACACCTCATCCCTTTTGGCGTCCGGCGACTCTGACTTTCCTGTTATTTTTAACAACTCGCATTTTGCACAGCCTTTAGCTGATAACTCTCCATTAAAATCATTCAAATATACAACAGAAAGCAAAACATGGACATGACACTCGGACTATCTGTCAGACAGTACAGGCGGTCACTGGAGACATCCTGATTTGAGCGAGACCAAGACGCATTGTGAACTGTTTCAACTGCGCCGTATATAAATGATGCGTATTTTACTTACACAGCTCACCCGGCCAGTTTTTCCTCCGCATGTACTAAATAAACATATACCTGAAAAGTCAACCGATTAGTAAGTAAGTAAGTTTATTTTGGCTAAATTTTCGTTAAATGTAAGAACCGTGATTTATATTCCGGCCTAAACGGATGCCAGATACCCTTGCTATAATGCCACTGATCACGGGATATAATATGGCCTGGGGAGGTATGGCCTAGGCCAGTGTTCATACCCTTTTGCCTAGGCCATAATATAGCCAGGTTTAACCCCAAGTATAGTCTGTGTTGGGGTACACTATGGCCTACTACAGCGGTACGCATAGTTTGTTCGACTGAACTATGACATTATAAACGTAATACAGCGTTGCATCAAATCGATAATAAGTGATCTAGTGGCTGGATCATTCATCGTACCATACGTCTGAGCCAAAACGTGCACCATGGTCAACTCATAAATCGCCACAGCATTGTCGATACCGTACAATTAATCGTGTAGTTTCAGCTAAGAATCGGTTCAGGCTGTTCTCGACATATTTTAGCTCATTTCGGTAACGATCAGTGTGGCTATTATGAGATGAAAACTGCTGATATCTTTAACCGTTGTGACAGAGTACTACAGTGTGACGGACGCACATATTCCCGCGCCCCGCATATAGCTTCGCAATGCGGTTGCGCGACAACAGTAACATGGCTGCAAATTAAACAGCACTGTAAGCCTTTACTCTGTCCATATATTTAACTTTTGTTCACAGACAACTATAGAAATCGACATCATGGCCATTCATGTACTTACTGTGGCTTTGTTTCTTTGAAAATGCATGGATTATTTTTATTTTTACCGCGCGATGCTACGCAGAACGCGGTATTGCTATGACAAGTCGCCTGGCTATCTGTCCGTCCGTCTGTCTGTGACATTGAGGTATCGCGATCACATAGGTTGGAATTCTTCGAAAATAATTTCACCGTTAGTTAGCCTGGGGTGTTCGCTCTCGGCAGACCCGAACTTCACGGATCTACTCCAAGGGAAACACCCCGAAATTTTGGCCGGAATAGGGGGTGGGGTACGGAAAAATGGCTTTCAGTGTACATGTACAAAAGCTCTAATTATCTCTGAAACGCGGCAAGATAAGAATAAGGTTACTATTGAGGACCAATAGGAAGTCTCATACGCGCTTTCGATTGGTGCCAAAATCAACGACCTTCGATGACCTTGAAGGTCATTATGCACTCTGTTTCAAAACATGTGCGCAATGGTGTTGTAATTTATTTTTAGTTTTACATTCAATCTGCTTTTAGACTATATATGACTGCCGGTGCTATAACGGCCTTAACCTTTCGGAACCTGAAGCAAATAACAATAAATTAATAAGTTATTGGGCGTAGGAAAAACATGCTGCATCGCGCGGTTTCCTTGCGTCAGCTCGACTCTTGTTATGTATTTACTGCAATGTTAAGGTATCGACTCTCGAGAGCAACGTGGTCTCAGTCTCGCTGTCAGTTTCACATTTTCACCAAGTTCTGGTCTCGCTCTCACGTGAGCTGGTTGCTAGGTCTCTAATGGATTATTGGCTCCTAAACACTAAGCAAGTTATAGCAAACATTTGTGCAATATCATCGGTTTTAGGCCCTACCACTCACTCGGGCCTGTTACTTACTTACTGAAATTACTCACTGTGTGTATAGACAGATCTTTCTTGCTAGTATTGAAAACTGTGGACTGCCTCTGGTTCTGTTATGCATTAATTGACTACACTGGTCTCGGTCTCGTTGATTTTGGTCTCTGTCTCACAACACTTGGTTGGTCTCGGTCTCACTGTCTTATGGTTTCAGTAGTAAGTAAAAGTAAGTAAGTAAAACGTAGATTTGTATAGCGCGTAATCGCCAAGGCCCCCAATGCGCTGTATGCACTAGTACTCTGAGAGAAAGAATATCTTCAGAGAATGGCCAAAGCTAGTAGTGTTGTGGCTAGTGCCACGCAACAATCTAGGCAGAGTTCCATATTCTCGGACCGAGTACAGAGAACGCCCGAAAGCCATATGAGTTCAGACGGCATGACGAGCTGATGACCAGCAGCGGAGCGTAGATGACGTCTCTGTGCCATCTCGGAAACTGGAACACAGTCGGCAGCTAGATACCGTGGCGCGGTACCGATAAGGCAGCGACGAGTCAAGATGACGACTTTGTACTTGACGCGCTCAGGCACGTCAAGCCAGTGGAGATTGTCATGCATCAGCTGCGTCAAACCGCGGTCGAACTTCCTGGTACCTGTCAGAACGCGGGCTGCCGCATTCATCAGTTTGTTGGTGATGACCTTCGGAGCCCCGGCAAGAACGACATTACAGAAACCCGCACGACGTCGCGACGTCACATAACATCACTTTGTGAAGATACACTACGATAAGGGGAAATATTAGCCTATTTTCACAGACCACAGGTACTGCATGTTACCAGAGGGGCTTGCTACAGTGTTTTGTCTCTTTAATTCCGTTAACCGCCGTATAGTGACGGATTACCACACTCCCACAGTGATTCGGCCAACGCCGACAGGTAAATAGACGATAGGCTAGCCTAATAGTGCGACTGTGTCGTGCGATACAAACCTTTATAAGATGCAGATGTAATGCGAAAAGTCGTCTCAACAACCACTCCAGTGTATATTACATGTGAGTATACAGTGTGTTATGATAGGCAAGCTAGCAGCACGACAGCAACACGCCGGTGTTTTGGTAACAGGTGCTCTAGCGTAGTGATGAATGACACTGAACCTGGGCTTCATCCACCGGGCTCAACGCCTCCCTTGATCAACCGCGGGCTGCCGACTGGCCGCTATTGTTGTCTGTTGGTTTAGCTCCCATGCATTCACTCCCGTAGGCCCACTGGCTACTACTATAGCGAAATCATCGATTGATAAAGTTCCAGCGTGTGAACTGCAATTACAAAGTCGATGCGAAGTCCATTAAAGACTTCGTATTTTTGTATTTTCTTTTCTCGCATGTTTATTCATGAATACAATGCGCGTTACTGATAGGGTAATTACGTCCCACCGTATGTCTGTCTGTCCGTCTGTCATATGCCGGTATTATGTAAAACGGCTAAACGCATAGTCGCAATTCTTTTATCGCAGGTAGCCGGAGCCCAATTGGTAATTATTGAGAGCGAACTCAGCGAAGTTTAGAAATGATTGAAACTTTTTGGTTTGTAAGATTGGGCGAGGCAGAGATGTGGAAGAATGTAGTCTGGAAATGACGGAAGTGTCACAGGGAGGTGGAAGAAGTTGATGATGGAGACAGGAATCCGTTTTGCACATGTTTTTGAAAAAAGATCGCGAAAGTCTACAGTATCTTGTCTGTATTTTAGTGAGTTTTTAAGTTGGCAACAAAGAAGACGTTAGGATATATGACATGCCACGGGTGTCACTGAAGGTGATATGTGCTGCTCGTTTTTGAATTGATTCCAGTTGGTAGGATTGAGCGCGAGTGATGGAATAATTACTTGTTACTTACTTGTTGAACAAACACAAATTTATTGCATATGGCAGCCCGGAGGCTGGATCAGCATAAAACAATAAAATCAAAATTGCATCATTATTAAACACAAATCAATAGACTGTTCAGCTATGTCTGATAACTATTTAGGGCGTAAATCAACTAAGATCGCTGGAATCGAGTGGTTCTGTTACTTGTTGATTCGGGCTAAGACGTTTCACCAGCTTTGAATGTCCCACTCGTTGCAGACATCGAGACGCTTCTTGAATGTCAAGACTGTATCAGCATCGACAACATGCGACGGTAGTGAGTTCCAATGTGACACGACTCTGTTGCTGAAGAAGTGTTTCCGAATGTCCAGTCGCGATCTGTACTTCTTGAGCTTGTATTTATGTCCTCTCGTACCATAACAACTGTCATCCAGCTGGAGAATGGCGGTGTGGTCAATATTTTCTCTGCCTGTTAATAGCTTGTAGACTTCAATCAAATCTCTTCGCAATCTCCGCTTCTCCAGAGTTGTGAACTTCAACTCATCAAGACGTTTGGAGTACGGCATAGATCCAATTCCTTTGATTATTTTTGTAGCCCGTCTTTGTACTTTCCACAAATATGCAATGTCTTTCTTTAGGTATGGTGACCAGGCCTGAATAGCATATTCCAAATATGGTCTAATAAATCCTTTATACAATATAAGGAAACTTGCTTTGTCCAGATCACGAAACTGTCTGCTGACCATACCAAGTACCTTGTTGGCTTTGCTTCAATTCCCAATTCTTCCATTTCTGCATTCAGACATAGTCGTGAGACTTTCAGGTCACTGGTTGTGGTAATTCCAAGATCCCTTTCTTTAGTAGCACTCTTCAATTCCCATTTCTTCCCATCCTGTTGCAGGTGATAAGGGTATTGTCACTGTGGTCAACATGCATCACTGCACACTTCTCTGGATTAAACTGCAGCAACCATCTGTTGACCAACTACTGAGATTATCCAGATCTTTCTGCAATTTGTCAACATCTTCACTGCATGCTATTTTAGTCCAAATGTTTGCATCGTACGCGAACATTCTAATAAGTTGTAATCCAGTTCGGTAGATCGTTGACAAATATCAGGAACAGTAGTGGTCCAAGTACAGAGCCCTGAAGAATGCCGCTCCATGCATAGCCTACCTGCATGAGACCAGTAGGAACAATCACCGTTAATTACTCTCATTAATCTGTTGTGCAGAAAATCCTTTATCCATTCTAGGAGCTCACCTGTGATACCAATCATCTTTAATTTAGTAAGTAACCTTCGATGAGGCACAGTGTCAAATGCCTTCCTGTAATACAAGTAAATAACGTCCACACCATAACCTCCATCCATACTGCTCGTCCAATGCTCTAGTACCTCCAGGAGATTCGTGAGACAGGATCGTCCTTGGACAAAGCCATGCTGAGCTTTAGTGAATACTGTTCGATTGAAGTAGCCAAGAATTTGGTCTCTGGTGATCGATTCCAGCAACTTACACACAACCGATGTTAACGACACTGGTCTGTAGTTTCCTGCTTCATTTCTTGATCCTTTCTTGTATATCGGTGTAATGTTCGCTTTCTTCCAATCATCATCTAATTTGCCTTCTGATATAGATTTCTGAAAAATAAGAGTCAGTGGTTTTACTACTTCAGCTGCTTCTGCACGTAGAAGATTTGAGTGGATACTATCCGGACCAAGTGACTTATCACACTTCACTTTGTTTAAGGCTTTCAGGACAACTTCCTCAGTGACGTCTTTTCTTATTAAATATTGAGGACTTGCATGCCAATTCGAATTTTAGGCGGATCATTTTGTACGCCGCCATACTGGGTGTGTGACGCAAGTCACGCGGGATCACGCATGTTGGTTT
>Ga0056114_1001576_pt1 | contig 10612 bp, 6 predicted proteins | sample WorMetHERISLAND1_FD_77005 | JGI IMG/M metagenome (GOLD analysis project Ga0056114, IMG submission 77005) | Marine gutless worms symbiont microbial communities from Max Planck institute for Marine Microbiology, Germany - Olavius loisae HERON... ... | reverse complement strand
GGAAAAGCGCGATCCCCAATCGTGCTGCGACGTGTCACTGGAACATCGACCGCCGTTAACGAGCTGGAACGCAGACGCAGACTCCGCCTCGTTTCAACGACAGCTGCACAATTTATGCTGTCAGCCAGGTACAGTGGTGCAGTGCCGTTAAGACACCGGAAGACGAGGGACGCCAACTTGAAAGTGATCCGTTCTGGAACACGAAGCCAGTGGAGTTCCCGGAGTAGTGATTATGTTTAGTTTGTGATTATTTTGCATCAGTCAAGAGATTGGCTAGGAAGATCATCATACCTCATGTCACCTCAGCACCATTTCTTCTCACCTTCATGATAAAACGACTAAAACTGCATCTGTTTCGACTTTCATATCCTGGCTAGTTGTGTAAATTAACTGTTACTCTGTGTGGTCCTTGTAGTAGCAACTTGCTAGTTAGCCTACCTTAAAAATTTCTTGATTGATTGATTGACTGATCGATCGATCGAACATTGTCAAAAGGGACGTTAAACCCTGCTCAACTCAACTCATTATCAGAACTCCAGACTAGATGCTGAGCCCAGTTGACGTCGGCGACTAGTGTAATCTAACTGTCATATTGCAACGAATGCCAACTCAACTCAGTTATGGAGTTATGCTGCCGTACTACCACTCCTCATCACGAACGAGGAAGATAACTAGATGGATGGATGGTTTATTTTGTATGGCAGCCAGTGCCTGGATTAGTTTACACATACAAAGAAATTCAAGTACAAGAAGTACAACCTTACAGTCTCAACAAACTACTAAATAAAGGCCTAGACATGATGGTTTAAACAGTAAGGTATGAAAGAAATTCAAAATTTAAAAACTAGGTTATGTGCAGTGGTTCTACAGTCTGCACACTCTCAATGTTGACTTAACCCCTTGACGCCCACTGTTGCCATATGAGTACAGCTATGAAGCATTGTGTGCTAGACCAGGTTAAGCCGTCATTTGTAATTTTTGACATCCGGGCACTCTGACGCTCAGCCCTGTCAGAGTGTCCAGATGTCAAAAATTACAAATGACGACTTAACCCAGTCTGGCACAGGATGCTTTGTAGCTGTACCCATTTGGCGTCAAAGGGTTGACGTATCATCTATCGTTCTACATCACCTAGTCACCCAGCCCTGCTGCTGCTGCTGGTGGTTTTGTTGCTATGGTGACGTGTATGTTGTCAGAGGACAGTGAGATACTGTCAGACGTACAAAGCACTGTGAATCCACTGAATGATGACTTTGAGTCACTGATGGGGACGCTGGGTCTGACTGAGCGTAAGCCGGTACCAGACCCCGTCGTCTTTGAGGAGTCTGATCCACTCGGCATTGGTTTAATGACCACTCCAGACGCAGCATCTACTGGGCTTGGTATGAACCCCAAAGCTTTTCCAGTTGTCTGCTGTTTCGTTTATTATATCATGAATTTTTTTGTGATAAACCGAAGAATATTGCGATTGACAGATTGAACAAACCGGTAGGCGAATTGGCTCGCAGCCTCGCACACACTGGCAGTTCTTATTCTGAAAGCATTTGGGCCATAGATATGAAAATCACGACTTTACAAAAATTATGATGCCACAACTATGTGATGTCAAAATTTTGAGCTGATTTCAAAAGTTTGAGCTAAACACACAAGTGAACGTCACCAACACTGGGTTGCTAAGATAGAATCTAAATAGTTCACCAAGATGTCGTCCAGTCCACGGGGACGATAGTGTGTGTGCTTAAAGGTTCCATACGGATAGTTGATCGAGGCTTTAGTTCAGTTGCAAAGCAGCAGACCCTACTTTGTACAAAAGTATTGATTATTTGCAATTTGTTTCACTTTGGGGTAGGGTAATGCCAAATACTTCTTGTCCTACAGTTCTAACCCAAATTAGCTGCTTTTTAACACAGTATGCTACCATGAAGTGTGCTTAAAGGGTCCACACTGATTGTTTTTGTTTCTGAACGGGCCCCGTGTGGGCTTGAGAGCGTTGTAGAATAAGCTTGCGTCATTTCCTGGCCGCAGAGTGACTAATTTTGTTATGTCTGTTGTTGGGGGCACCGCGACGGCAGTCCCACCACCGTTCAGGTCTAACGACCTTGCCCTCCTTGGAAGCCATCCCTAGTCACCCCATATTAGTGTAGACTAAGGGATTTGCTGTGTTTTTGTGTTTATATGTGTGCTTATTGTATTTTTTGTGTTAATTGTGTATTCTATGTGTTCCTTCAGTACTTTGATACTGTTGGTTGGGTCTTGTGACCTGTAAAAATCGTCGCCCATATAAACTGTACTGTGTTGGCTGAGATGCTAAACCATGCTCAATTAATCAATCAATTATCTCTGTTCTTGTTCACTGTTCTGCTGTTTCATTATGTTCAGATGAAGTGCGAAGGACACATCACGAAGGCGTCAGAAGACTGTCGCTGGGTGAACAGGCCGTGTCACTGAGGACCACTAGTGATCGCCTCGTTGCCTTGCGTCGTACGACGGCGGCAATGCAGGTGACTCTGGCGCGGGCAATTGTGCTCCGAGCCCTGACGTCCATTGCTGCGAGGTATGTGTTACTGCACAGGTCTGACTAAACCAGTTGTAAGTTGTGTTAAACTATCGTGCATGAAAGAATCACTCATAACTCATCGAGTTTGTTGCACCAAGTCAGCCATATCGGCACAATTCAGCCAAGAGTAGGAAAAATTGCCAGGTTTCAGGAGTCCATGGGTCTTCTTTTGAAAGTCATCATCGTTGATAAATGTCATAACTTATGTACTCAGTGAGCCGAACCAAAATTAGGCTGGATGTGTTTTAGCTGTGTATAAGACAGAACCGTATTAAGACATGTCTGTTGTCGCTGTGTCAGTGGAACAACGTGCTCAGTGTCTGCTGGCCTGGAGTCCGTTGGTCTCGCTGATGTACGTCTACTGGTGAAGCTAATGTGTCTCCTCGCTGTCGGCCGAGTGTCAAAGTCATGTCTTTCACTCAGCTCCACGTCTTGCGTTCTCCCTGCGTCAGCATCCATTATCCCAGACTTCTCACTGAGTATGCACTGTATTGCCTGGTTAGATGCTGTACTGAGCTAGAGATGTATGTGTCTGACATTGGCACTATGAATCCCATTATGTGTTGCATGCTGTTTGTCTGCCCTTTAACCACATCTGAGAAGAAAGAAGAACTCTTTCTGTTACTTGTGAACAGCTTGTAACTCATCAGTTTTTGCCGACAGATCATCACACACCGTACTTGAGTAACGTGTGGTGCCCACTGCATGCTGAAAGCTGCCCCGTGTGCTCTCGGGAGCACTGTAGAATAAGCCCACTTCATTTCCTGGCCGAGTGTCGTAAAAGGCGACTGAACCAGGGTAGTTTCGTTTTGCTATGTTTTGCATTGTTTGCTTTTCTGGGTTGTATTTAGTCTGTATTTTTTAATTTGTTTTCTGTCCTGTATTTTCCAGCGTGAATGGCACTGTATAGCCTAGTTGTGCTGATGTGTAGTCATCCATGCAGCTGTGTTTGTGTAGAAGATGGTGGAGTGCTTCCAGTGTCGAAGCTGAACGGTTCAGTTCACCTGTCTCATGTGTGCACAGCCATTGGTTCTGTCGTTCAGAGTAACCACATCGCAGCACGCCAGCTCATACAACTGTGCACCCAGGTTCATCCGCAACACGTTTTGAAAATTTATTTAATCATTTGCTACACACAATTAAAGAGATTTTTAAAAATATGATAATTGTAAACAATGGAACATGTGTAACAGGAAGCCGAAGCCAACACTTACATAGCCGCTTGAAAATATAAAAACGAGGAGAAAATTAAGCATACAGAACTGACACGAATACGAAATGGGATACGATTGGAAAAGAAGTGTTTAACGTGGACTCAAAAAGCTGAGTGATCAGCTTAATCTAACACAATAAAACGAAATAAACGCTGAAAACAAATTAACACTGAAAGCCAAAGGCGACTTGTTCACATCTGTTATCGGTCCACACCTCACAGAAACACTTCTGACTCAGTGCTTGAGTGGCTCATGTATAGTTTGTTATGTTTCATAATGCAACAAAGAGGTGGAAAGCTAATAAGCTTGAGAGTGTTTTAATGCATATTACTTATATTATATTATATTTTAAAACTTCTTTTCACAGTCTGTCTTTTCGGTTGACTGATTATAGTGATGATTTCATGATATCACTTTTCCTCACTTCTTAGTATGCGTTTAGTCGTTGATTGTTTGGATGTTTTTAACTACTCATGGCACAATGTGCGTATGTTATGCTGAATTAAAAGGATACTTTCTTACTTACTTACTTACTTTTCAGTTTGAGATCTGCTGCAGCTGCGGTTTAGAGTATTGTTTATATTAACCCTTTGATGCCCACTGTTGCCATATGAGTAGTGCTATAAAGCCAGACCGGGTTAAGCCGTCATTTGTAATTTTTGACATCCAGGCACTCTGATACTCAGCCCTGAGCAGCAGAGTGCCCGGATGTAAAAAATTACAAATGATGGCTTAACCCGGTCTAGCTGTACCCATATGGTAACAGTGGGCATAAAAGGGTTAACAGATGGTCCTTGTGTACGGATCTGCTGTTTGCCGTTAGATATATTAGTGATGTGTCTGCGTCAGGAATTGTTAACAGCGGCGACGGGACTCAACACGTCACTGATAGAAGACACCAGAGCACGTCGTCGAGCTGGTCAACTCACTGCCGTTCATGAGATATCCGACCGCAAGGCTCTTGCCAGCCCCAGCTTCGCTGTTATACAGGCTCTCGTTGCTTTGCTTGCTCAGAATTTAGCAAGTTTCTCCGCTCTGAACCGCGCCTCAGTGCCGTCTGCCACTCACAAACGTAACGATAGAGCTTGTTCTTGTTCTTTTCTCCAGTTAATGAATATTCTTGTGCTGTGTACAACGTTGGTCATGTTCATTGAACAAGTAGGTGCTCATTTACCGACCCTGAGAGGATGGAGGGTCGAGTAAGCCCAGGTCCAGAGTGCAAAGAGCAACTGGCCACGGTTGCGACAGTCCGCAGCTAGCGGACTGGAACCCGTGACCTCGCGGCCGCTGATCGAGCGCGCTAACCACTAGACCACCGTTTACTTGGTTACAGCGGGTTCTTTTGGAATTTGCACCTGATAGTGATAGAAGAAGTCACTGTGTGATGAAGTTTGACACAAAGCAAAAGACAAACATCTGTGCAGTTGTTGTTTCAGTAAAGTCCCACCCGACACAGACTTGGTCATTTTGGAGGCGGTCTTCACAGCCAATCACTTGACTGATACTGACAAACAAAACAGTACAGGAAAATACACAAAACTAGATACAGCCCAGAAAAAGCAAGCAACGCAAAATACAGCAAAACAAAACTACCCTGGTTTAGACGCCTCATATGACACTCGGCCAGGAAACGATTATTCTGTGCTGTTTCTTCGCCAACATGAGTCAACAATAATCTGTGGAAAAAGCACTGATCAGAATCTGAAGTAGACTTCAGAAATAATGCATTGCTGAGTGTACACCGAAGTTCTGGAAAAATGGCAGATTTCTTACAGTTTCACGCGTGTGCTCGTTTTCATTGAAGACAGTCAATTTTGTAAAAAAAAGTGACTTAGGTCGGTCGTCCCTATTTATGCGGACTCATCTGGAGTAGAAGGTTTCTAGTCCATCTGAAACAAAACATTAGTTGCTGTAGCAGTAATAGATTAGCCCTTTGACGCCCACCGCTGCCATGGAGTACGTCTAAGTGCCCGGATGACAAAAATTTCAAATGACGGCTTAACCTGGTCTGTCACAGGATGCTTTCCATAGCTGTACCCATATGGCAACAGTGGGCGTCAAAGGGTTAAACGCTGACGATGGCTGTTGTAGAAGTGTCGTCGTCCAAGGAGTCTACCCCTGTGTCACCAGTATTGGAGTCTTCTGGTAGTAATGGATCTGGCACGGCAAAGTTTGGTCCATTGAGTCTGCTGAATGCTCTGTCGGCTTGTGTGATGTCTGCGCGTCTGAGGGCCGAGTATCGTCAGTGGTCTCTACAGCAGGTCGTATCAGGTCTGACGTCTCTCGGCTGTCGGTCGTCCGCCATAGTGGAGTGTGCCGTCGACACGGCCGGGGACCTGCCGTCGTGTCCCGTGGCAAAACTGGAAGCACACCAGAACCGCGTCACCAGCTGTGTGTTCCATCAGAGGAAAGGTCTTCTTGCGACCAGGTTTGACAGTCACTGTGTCTGGAACATGTGGTCATTTCTGTTAAAAGTAAGCAAGTAAGTCGTGAATTTATATAGCGCATAAAAAACGATACGTCTAATGTGCTGTATGCACTAGTACTCTGAAAACAACCAAGTTTTATGCAGACGTCTGAAACTGTCAGTGCTGAGTGTCGGATCACGCAGATCATCGCTCAGTGAGTTCCAGGCAGTTGGGCCTGCAACAGCAAATGCATGATGCCCATACGAGCTGAGACTGTGGTATATGATGTCAGAATATTGAGTATTAGCAGTGCAGTAGGTCATTTGACGTGGTGTAATGCTGACAGTATGTGTAGCAGCTGTCATACTGTGGTCGGCGGCTGACTGTACTGTGTAGTGGCCAGGATGGCACGGTGCGTGTATGGAACATTGCAACTGGAGCCAAGAATCAGGCCTATCTGCAGCAGACTTGCGTGTTTAACAGTGGAGAGGAGATATCATCCAGTGACCTGGACAGCCTACTTTTGAGTCACGTGGTGTGGAACTCCACTGGCAAGTTGCTTGCCGCCAGCATGGACAATATGATCAACATCTGGCTACTGACTGGTACTCGGCTTTGTTAGCTTGTTGTAGTCTTGTCGACAACACTGTAATGTGCATCTACACATTGCGGTGCCGGATTAACCATTAGGCTAGCAAGGCCCTCAAAAATGCCAGTGATTTTTAGTCTTTCTAAATTCATAAATTTTACCGTCCAAACAGCAGTGCAGCAAGCAGATATAGTAGCCTTACAATTATTGATCGCTGTGGCTGCTGACGGGCCATAGGCTGACTGACTGGGCTAAACAGAAATTGGCCCTGGAGCCCGGTAGCATTAGGCCCCAGCAACCCTTAATACGGCCCTGGCATATTAATTCTACTGTTTTATGTCGAGCCATTATACAATCAGATGCTGTATCCAGGCACTGAGCAACTCTCATAGTATGCTGGCATATTAGCCGCCAGAATCATGTGGGGATGTCTTAACCCGACTACTACGATATGATACGATATGATCGAAGAGTTTAACATTTAACTGATGGATGCTATCAGCTATATTAAACACACACAGAATGGGATAAAGATGTTCTTTTCGTGAACAGCATACAAAATGACGGATGTCGTTTGTTCGATGACACTTGTAGTCATCTTGTCAGTGAAAATCTTTAGTGCAGTATTTTAACACATTAACACACTGTTATAATCACACCTGTGTCTGGTCCAATCCAATCCAATATTTGTGTAATGGAAAATTGACAAAATGCAATTTCATAACACAATAGGAGAAAGATAAAAACGATGAAAATGAAATTAATGTTAATAAGTATTGTGTTATGAAGGTGGTCAGAGCGGCCAGTTGGATGTCCAGCCACACTGGGTGACGGCGCTGGCGTGGCCTCAGAGTAAAGGCCTCGTTGAAGGATGTCTGGGTCTGACCATTGACTCACTGCTGGTCGGTAGAGTCGACGGTTCTGTCGCTGTCATTGAAGTGTTTGACAGCTCCACGTTCTGTCGAAAGGAGCTGCAGCACTGCAGTCGTGTCGGCGGTAATAGATGAGGCACTTTCACTACGTAGCACTACTGTCAGCAGTACTGGGCTGACATTCTCGAAACTTCTTAGGAAAGTCTTAGGAAGATTTCTCATCTTAGGCGAATCATAGGAAAATATTGAGCAAAGCAATAATCTCGAATTAGGAAACAATAACACAGAAATAATTGCAATTAAATTAACACTTCTATTTTTGCATCATGTCGGGCGTCATTACGTGACATTGTCGTTAAATAGTGAATTAATAAGTAGAGTGACATTATGTATGGTTTGTGTTTTCCGAGATATTGTCAAAGATCGTCCTAAGATAAGAAATCTTTGTAAGATTTTCTTAAGAAGTTTCGAGAATGTGGCCCATAGGGATAAGTATGTAATTGTCAATCTGATGTGCTTGATTGCACTAAGGGCGGATTGCAAGAACGCCGCTCAAATCTCACTCAGTAAAGTGCCACTCAAGACTTGAGTCGCCACTCAACCAGTTTTCATTGCAAGAAAATATTGTGTTGTCAAGTTGAGTCTACTTACTTGAGTGGCTGATTTGAGTGACCGACCCAGAAACAATGCCAGTGATTGGTCAGCGACGATGTAAACAATAAATACACACAAGTTGACCGATGACCGGCACCAGCTGCTACCACGTAGAAATGGCTGCTTATACGTCCGTGGCTGCTACCATTCAAAAATTTGCCGCGGTCCACCTAAAGTAATTTTATTTACGTCAATTACGTCATAGAAGTTAACATTGATTGAAATAATAATGACAGTTGTTTATGCGCCCATGAAACTGCACTGTAATTAGTAAAATTGTAATTAGGGGACGAGTGAAAATTCACGGGCGATTTACTGCGTATGATAACTAATTGTGATTGTAACGTTGCCAAACTAAACTTAAAATCACAACAAAAGCTACCAGTTAAATCCACATTAAGAATACAGTAGCACCCATGAAACTACACTGTGACTAGAGCCATTGGCTTGGACAGTCGGAACGGTTCGTAAATTCACCGTTCATCATGCTCCTCGAATCATCATGTGGGATTAGTTCTCGGTTTAGTTAAACGATTTCGAGGCGCATTTGCGTTGTTTAAAATTGCTTTTATTACATTTAATGTAATAAAAACAATTTATTCGTCAATTTATTCAGTTAAGTAGACTCAACTGTAGAGTGGCGTTCTTGCAATCCGCCCTAAATGTCACTGTCCAAAGTGCTTCGACAGGCGCTGCACGGAGTTGTAATTGTGAATTTGCAGCTATATCACACTATATCTTATAAACGGTACAAGATAGTGCCAAAGTTACTATAGACTATGAATATTTATTTATTTATTTATTTAGTCACATGTGTTCAAGGTCATCGTAGTTTTTAAAGGTGAATATCTCAAAACAGTGCATTTTATATTGTCCAACTGCAGAAAATTCATTTACTTCATCTCCACTGTAATGTACCGCTGATGCTCAGTTCCTCAGTGATAGCCGTGCCTCTTGTCTGTTGTCAGATATAAATGATTGATTTGATTCAACATTTGCCGTTTTGCATCTGATATGAATTTATGAGCCTTTCCGTTGAACTTGAAGATAAGTATTCTCTGTTAACCCTTTGACGCCCACTGTTGCCATATGGGTACATCTATGAAGCATCCTGTGCCAGACCGGGTTAAACCGTCATTTGTAATTTTTGACATATGGGCACTCTGACGCTCAGCCCTGAGCGTCAGAGTTCTCAGATGTCAAAAATTACAAATGACGGCTTAACCCGGTCTGGCACAGGATGCTTCATAGATGTACCCATATGGCAACAGTGGGCGTCAAAGGGTTAAATGTCGGTATATTACAGCTTAGGAAACTGTCTGTTTATAATAGATGAAATTTGGTGCGGTTTAAGATTAGTTCAATATTAAGTGGATAATTGAACTGTTTCTCGTTTCAACTCCGTTACGTGATAGAGTTTGTAGAATGGTAGTAAGTAAGCAAGTATTGTGTCACTGCAGTGTCCGTCACCAAGCTCCAGTGGTACGATGAGGACAAATGCTTTGCCATTGCATTCTCGGACGGAGTTGTATCTTTGTCGACAAAGGACAGCTACATTGCACCAATCATCATTGAAGCACACAAGGTAGTGTGGGCTATTGCTGTCTGAGAGAAAGCACTACAAATTACTGTTATATGTGTGGATGTAACGTGAATGAATAGAGCTTTGTTTATTGGCTAATATCAGTCAGTTTACAGAGCACGGCTATGGAGGCATTGGCTGAGTTAATGTTTTGATTAGAAAAGAGATTAACACTATAGTTAACACTTTTTTTCTAAGAATACGAGTAAATAAAAAGTTAATCATCAACATGAACTGACGATATCATCGCTGTTAACTTTTGTGTTAAGTTCCAACATTTCCGATTACCCGGTATCTAATAATAGATTGATATCACACGAAATGCCAGATAACACCAAAGTTAATTTGAACATTTCCAATTAATACCAACCAGCTTCCATGCATATTTCTACTTAATTCTCTAGTGATAAGATATTTTCTAATCAGTTTTCAGTTCACTTTTTGATTAACAGATAAGTGGTTTTCTAATGGTGAATTAAATCCAACTCTGTTCTTATTCACATTCAGATTAAGAAATATGGATTAGAAAAGTGTTAATCTTTTTTTTTCTGATCGAAACATGAACTCCACCATTGTGATTTTCTTAGTTGTCCATCTCTCCTGGAGCACTATTGGTAGAGTGTCATTGTCCATCTCTCCTGGAGCACTATCGGTAGAGTGTCATTGTCCATCTCTCCTGGAGCACTATCGGTAGAGTGTCATTGTCCATCTCTCCTGGAGCACTATCGGTAGAGTG
>Ga0056114_1001575_pt1 | contig 10612 bp, 7 predicted proteins | sample WorMetHERISLAND1_FD_77005 | JGI IMG/M metagenome (GOLD analysis project Ga0056114, IMG submission 77005) | Marine gutless worms symbiont microbial communities from Max Planck institute for Marine Microbiology, Germany - Olavius loisae HERON... ... | reverse complement strand
ATTCCAACCTATGTGATCACAATTCACCAACGTTACAGACAGACAGACAGACAGACAGACAGACAGACGACATGCGATGGCAATACCGCGCTTTGCACTAAAGTGCATCGCGCGGTAAAAATGCTTCACATGCAAGACAACAGGTATTTTATTGACAGAATGATGTTCAGTACACTTGGTACATACTGTAAGTTATACTCAGCTTCAAAACCACATCGAAAACTGTGGGAATGTCCGTGGCTGGGGTATAGCATGGCGCCCTACCAGACACAATCATTTCGGAGGCGGTCTTCACAGCCAATCACTTGACTGATACTGAAGCCTATGACACATCAGAAAGTTTCTTGCGAAAGTTACTTGCGCAAGTGACTTTCGCAAGTGCACTATGACACATTTGAAAGTTGAAACACGAAAGTTGCAGGTTAAAAGTGACGTTTCATGGGTGCTACAGTATTTTGAATGCAGATTTAACTTGACAACAACGACGACAATAATGTTTTTTTTGTGATTTTCCATGTAAAATCCTACTTTCAGTTATTACGCACAGTATTACGACAATGAAACTCCGGTCAATTACGTCACGTGTTTCTGACTGGCCAATCACAGCTCACCGTGTGCGAAAGAACACTTTCAGGAATAGAACTCGTTCTATTTCTGAAAGTCAACTTTCGCAAGTAAAAACTTGCGCAAGTGTGTATGCCACATACGAAAGTTTTCTTTCGAAAGTGGCTTTCGATGGCGACTTTCGCAAGAAAACTTTCAGATGTGTCATAGGCTTGACAAACAAAAACAGTACAGGAACTGAGAAAACAACACAACTAAATATATATTGGAAGAAAATAATGCAAAATAAAACTAACGCGGTGCAGACGTCGACACACAGTTAACTGCTAAACGTCTGATAGGATCGTCAGTCTTAGACTGGTATTAGACCAGCGGTCTGTCTGAGCTGTACAGTACTGAACAGCTCCGGTCTAGTTTTCACTGGACCGTTCATTCTCTAGATACCTCATGCAATGCTCGGCCAAGAAGCAAGATGGGCTTATTCGGCTATAACATTAATGAGTGCACACGGAGTTGTGAGGTCCATCTATGTGGCTGAGCCTATGCAACGTAGGTTCAGCTGTGCTGACTACAAGACTGCAATAGGCTACCTGCTACACTACGACAAGCAAACGTGAAACAATCCGACAGAAAATACAACAATTATTAATAAATATATACACAGCCAGTGAAATGCAAAGACGATTGTGAATGTTCTCTGCACTGCACCGACGAATTTTCCACCTTTTCAGACAAAAGCATCAGTCAGTAGTGTAGATAAGGTTTGGCTTCAGTGGCTAAAGTCCACTTATAAAAGCAGACATCGACATCACAGATAAAGTCAAGCCGATTTTCTGTCAACTTTGGATTTGTTTTCAAAAATGGCTCGCAGAACCGACTGTTAGAGGGACAGGAATTTTTCCCAGTGCGCTAAAATCCAGGGAGAGGTTCAGAAATTGTATATGTTTTTGCACCAGCTTACAATATATGCAATGAAGACTAATCAGACTTTTAAATGTCTAAGTATTAAATCACAGATGAAATTCTTCACAATGATTACAGTAACCACATAAAACAGCTTACGTTTAAATTTACGCAATTCAATATGTACAATTCAAGGATGCATTGCATACCTACCTCCGGGGTAGGTAAATCGAGTGCAAGCCTTACTGGCTGGGGTTAAGGTGGCAGTGATATTTTCGCTGAAATAAAATAAAAACGAAAATTAATTTAATTTCGTTAACTGAAACTAAAACGAAAACAAAAATTATTTACAACTTTTTGAAAATGAAATAAAAACGAAAATTATTCAAAACAAAACGAAATAAAAATATAAACTAAAATTATTTTAAAACGAAAAATGTACAAAAAGTATCAGCATCAGCAGCCATCTCAGCCTCCTCTCAGCCACCAGCACTGAAACGGTTCAAGTTTCTCACCGAGAAACTGTCTCACTCAACAGCAGCTGACAATGCTACCTGAGGCACCAGCTGTGCCTCCGTTGAGGGCCGAATTGATCAGTATCTGAGCGAGTTGCGCACCGTGCCTCACAGTGAAGAAGCGCCGGCATTCTGGAGCAAATGCCATGCGTCATATACGCTGTTGGCACCACTCGCAGAGGATCTCTTAGCTGCGTCAGCATCACATGCATACGTTGAACGCGTTTTCAGTGTCTGTGGGTGGCTGACAGCAGGGCATTGCAACCGCCTTACCAAGAACCTGGTTTGTGAGAATGAACCAAGGACTGTTGTAACAGTGTTGAGTGTTGATTTACTGACAGTTTGACTAACTACTTACTGCACTACTAGCACTCGTGTGCAATATGTTTTATTGTGTATTATGAACGTTGATGCGATGTTGCCTATAGCACTGAAACTAAAACTGAAATTAAAACTGAATCTGAAATAAAAATTATTTGAAAAATGCAAATAAACTAAAAATTATTCGCAAAAACGAAAATAAAATTTAAAAAAAAAACAGAATTATTGAAACCAAAACGAAATAAAAATAGACTGTAATATCACTGTAAGGCGGGTGTGCTCACTTATGTCGGACTGAAAGTAAAATTGTGAGCACCATACTTCAGTGACACCCCGTAGTTCTGAGATGGCTTGCCCATGAAGAACTTATCCGGCTTTAACTTTCGTAAACACTGGAACTTATAGAAGCCTTGAATGTTATCAAAGGAATTCCAGTACGATTTAGGATGTGTGGAGACTGGGAACCCTGGCTCAGTACCTGAGAACTAAAGGTCTAAGGGCGGATTGCAAGAACGCCGCTCAACAGTTGAGTTTACTTTACTAGCTAGTTGCAGTACACTCAGCTTGAAAATCGTACAAGAACACAAAATTCTCTCTTAAGTCAAGGCTGATTGATTGATTGAGCAGTGTTTAACGTCTCCACCAACACAGTATAGGTTATATGGGAGACGGTTCTTACAGGTCGAAAGACCCAACCAACAGTATCAAAGTACTGAAGGAGAAAGCTGTAAAGGAAAACAACACAAAAAACATAAAGAAAACAGAAAATACACAGACAAAATAGTATACAAATAACCATTACACAAATAAACACAGCAAGTGCCCTAGTCTACAATAATATGGGGTGACTAGGGGACAGCTCCCACAGAGGGCAGGGTCGCTAGGCCTAAACGGCGGTGGGACTGCCGCCGCGGTACCCCCTAAGAAGTCAAGGTGAGCTCACTCAAATACTGCACAGCGAAATCAGCCACTAGATCGATCCACTCAGTTCAGTGGCATACAACTGAATGAGGATTTGAGTGGCATTCGTACAACCTGCCCCACGAATCTCACAGATCAGTTCACAGCATCAGTAGACCAGCTGTATCAGTCACAATCAGTGCACACTATTGACAGACAGTGAATCTAACAAGTGCTGTATGTAGTCTATCTACATCATCGTCCTATACCACAGTGAGGCCTGTACAGTCAATGGGTCACTTTAACTTTTGACTTAGCCTTTCGCTCAGCGATTCGCTGAGTGAAACCTTAAGTTGAAAGCTAAAGTCCGGACTTAGACCAAAGTTCAACTTAACTTGGGTCTAAGTCTGTACTTAGACCGTAAATTTGGCCTGTCTTTCGCTCAGCGAAATCACTTTACTTTTTGACTTAAGTCTGGACTTAGACCGAACTTTAGCTCAGCGCAAGGCTCAGCGATAGGCTAAGTAAAGTTAAAGTCACCCAATGTCTGATACTAATCGGCTACATGGGTTTAGACAAAAACAAACTAACATGTGATGACCGCCGATCTCCGTCTAATTACCCAACACTTCCACACACTTTAATCAAGTTACTATTATGTACACACAGGCAGATATAGAAGGGGAACACCCACCCAGCAAACCACAGACAGAACACCTAGCTATGGCAGACTGCCCAGCTGCATTTAATAGGCCTCTTGGAAGCCCAATCAATGTTTAACCCTTTAATGCCAATTGTTGCCATATGGATACAGCTATATAACATTCTGTGCCATGTAGACTAGGTCAAGCAGTCACTTGTAATTTTTGACATCTGGGCACTCTGATGCTCAGGGCTGAGTGTCAGAGTGCCCCAATGTCAAAATTTACAAATAACAGCTTAACCTGACCTTGGCACAGGATACTTTATAGTCATAGGGAAACAGTGGGCGTCAAATGGTTAAAGAGTCAATTTGAAGAACCACATCCTTACCGTACAGATGCCTTTTATAGGTTCCACCTCTCCAAGCAGGATTTAAGGGGCATTTAATGGCACAGAAGTGACTGGACAGGAGTAAATGGGAGGGAAGGGGAAATACCTGAATCCAACCCCCTTAAAATACAAATGTTTTCCTTCCTCTTTTTACCCACACATAAGACACCTTCTATTCCTCCCGCGACCCGCTCCCTTCCTTTCCTCCCCATTTCTGACGTATTGGATTGGATTGAGCAGTGTTAAACGTCTCCGCCAACGCCAACACAGTATAGGTTATACTTGCAACGGTTTTTACACGTCAAAAGACCCAACCAACAGTGGTACCCATCAATTCATAAATTCACCTAGAGTTCTCTCAGAGTGCAGTGAGCTCCTTCGGGGCAGAGCCTGGCTGCTGGAAAGGCATCATGTTCTCAAGGATTTAAATGCTTCCTGCACCTTAATTTGTTTCACAATGAACAGAATACACATTTGGACACCAGAAAAACAGGAGCCATGCACCGCGTGTGCCCATCTCTGAATCTGAAAAAGCAATTTTGGCATAACTGGAGTACAGGAAAAGCATCTGATAGCATGGACTTAAGTTCTTCTTGTACCTTAATTTGTTCCACAATTTTCCCTTTTGAACAGAATACAGGTTTGGGACTCCGAAACAACAGCAGCCACATGCCAGGTGTGTCCGCCTCTGAATCTGCCTATACTAATTAACCCTTTGATGCCCACTGTTGTCACACGGGTACAGCTATACAGCATCCTGTGCCCGATCGCATCAATCCGTCACTTGTAATTTTTGACATCCGGACACTCTGGGGTGCTCAGTGCTGAGGGACAGAGTGCCCGGATGTCAAAAATTACAAGTGACCGGCTTAACCCGGTCTGGCACAGGATGTTTTATAGCTGTACACATATGGCAACAGTGGACGTCAACCGGTTAAATGTGCTTATATCATATTTGCTAAGTGCGCAGTAATCAGCACAAGACGTCTCTGTTCAGAGGTCCGCTCCTCCTTCGTTGTCGGATGCATCATTCTCGACCTCTTGGTTCCAGTGGGTCAGGAAGTGCTTCTGCATGTTGCCGACGCGCGCGAAGAGGCGGCCGCACTCCGAGCACACGTACGGTTTGTCGCCGATCCGGCGGAACGGCTGTCCGGCCAGCCTCACGGCCAGCTCCTCGTCTCCGTGGACCAGGCAGTGCTTCTGGAGGTTGCGGTAGCGCGCGAATTTGCGGTTGCACCGCGTGCACCCGTAGATCTTGTCCATGCTGCGGCCGCTGTCCACCGAAAAGTCGTCGAGGCCAAGCTCGCGGCGCCGCTTGTGCTCGTCAAGGTGCTTCTCCATGTTGCGCATCCGCGAGAACTGGCGGCCGCAGTCGGCACACATGTACTGCTTCTCGGAGTCCCCCGGCTCCGCCCCCTCGGCCTCTGGCTTCGGCTCATGGCTACGCATGTGCTTGCGGAGACTGATGGAGCGCGGCGTCGCGAAGGAGCACATCGTACAGGCGAACCTGTTCTCGTTGGTGTGACTGATGAGGTGCGACCTCAGCGCCGTCGACGTCGTGTACCTGTTTGCAATGCATAACTACAATTAATACTAATAGTAATAGTAATATCTACTAAATATTTGAGAGTTTGTTTATTTTGTCTGGGGCCTATCTCCTCCTTAATGCTTCATCATACCATGGCAAAATTTTGCACACAGACGTGTGACGACCATGTGCAGGACGTGTGCTAGGTTTTATGTCTATAGGGGTCGTCGTTACGAAAACAATGACATTTTCTAAAACTGCATGCATGTAGGCCTAGACTTTTACAGCGGTGTGCTCAGGCAATGAGTCAGTTGGTGGGACCGTAGGCAGTAGGCCTATACCAGCCGGCTGGCTGGCTAGCTGCATGTTGGGCCACTACAGTGATGTGGCAGGCGTGTCGCTATCTGATTGGCCCTTGCATGTTTAATAATGTAGGTCGGTGATCTTAGCAGAAAGCGGCTTTTTAATAATAATGGTGATGAACAGTTGCACACAAACAGCTGACGTCGCCGGTCATCAACACCTGCGGTCCGCCAGTCAGAGGAAGATGATCGATCCCGGTATCGAATAGACAGTTATGGTCGTCGGTGTTTTGCTGTTGCTGGCCCGTCGACCTGGAATTCGCTGCCAGACAGTCTTCGTGACCGAGCTCTGAGTCTCAACATTTTCAGGCGAAGTATTGATCCCGAGATGTACTTAGCGCTGGAGATTTTTATGAGAATGTGCTACCGGTATATAAATTTATATTTTACTACTTACTTGACTTTACTTACTTACTTTACTAATAATAAATAACAGCAGTATTTAATAATAATAAATTTGTATCAATACTGACTAGGTCTAGCTATCGGAACAGCTTATTAGTACCAGTGTTCTGCATAATCATTCAACAAATTACTGATGAGTATTCTGTCACATGCAATCTTTCTTCTTCGCTGTGGGTTTTGACATTAACCCTTTGACACCCACTGTTGCTATATGGGTATGGCTATAAACTATCCTGTGCCAAACCGGGTTAAGCAGTCATTTGCAACTAATTTTTTTGACATCCGGCACTCTGAGATGCTTAGCCCTGACTGTCAGAGTGCCCGGATGTCAAAAATTACAAATGACGGTTTAACCCAGTCTCGCACAGGATTCTTTATTGCTGTGTAAACAACTACCCATATGGCAACAGTGGGCATCAAAGGGCTAACGTTAGTCGTTGGTTTTCTGACGTCTAGCCACGTTCCGTACTAGTCTAGCCCTACGTCTTATCAACAGAATGATAGAGAGTATAAGAAACTTCTAATATGGTACACAGATAAGATTTGCCAGTTAATACAAGAAAGCCTAGCTGACGCAAAGGTAAGCACGACACACAGTGCAAGTGTGAAGGCCACTAGCAAAGACACCTACAGCAAATCAACAGGATGCTTTATAGCTGGCAACAGTGAGCATCAAAGGGTTAATTAAAATGTATCAAGTTGTCATGCAGTGCAGCGTACCGTTTGCCACAGTGCATGCAGGCGTAGGGTCTCTCCCCGGTGTGTGATCGCCGGTGCTCGGCGAGGTGACTGGAGCGGCGGAACCTCTTCTCACAGTAAGTGCACGCGTAGTGCTTCTCGTCCGAGTGGGTCAGGATGTGGTTCTTGAGTGTGCTGACGCTGGTGAACCGACGCTTGCACTGCGGACAACAGAACGGACGCTCGCCTGCAGAACACATGGTTCACTCAGTAGAGTAGAGAAGGCTGTAAACATCCCACTTGATACATTATGGCTTCATTCATTGCTGAACTCGGGTTGCACTGCATGATAAAGCTAAACTAGAACGGTTTTTGAGAAAATACTGCAAAAAATTATTTCCACATAATTGCCAGTTTTGAGCTTCGTTTATAGTTTTTCAACAGTTTACCGTTATATATCAATAAGACGTTACAGTTAAACAAGTATCAATTCACTTACTTATGGTAACAGTAATCTATCAAAGAAACTACCAGAAACAGTGGTTTTAGTTTAATTTTTGATCATAGGCGTCATCGTTTGTCTCTAAAATTGGTTTAAAAATTTGCCACTGCTCTGTCATGTCTGTCAATCATGTCAATGGGCTGTCCAGCATCTAGTGGAGAGCAAGCAATCGCCTGTGCAGACCGCCAGTAGGCGTTGCCTGAAGTCGGGCAAAGGTTGATACCTATGCTATATTGTCAGTATGAGCAATTACGGAGCTAAGAGGCACGATGGTTCGTTTTTATTTTCCGTTTTATTTTTCAGTTTCGGTACAATGAATATCATGTAAAAACAGCAAACGTATAAAATGCACAAACCCGTGTGAATGCGCATGTGTGACTTCAGGTTGTACGCTTCTCCGAACTTCTTGGAACAGACGGAGCAGGTCGCCATCTTTTCTCCGGTGTGGGTACGCAGGTGTTTCTCCATCGAGCTCATCGGAGCGAGGTGCCGGCTGCAGACGAGGCAGATGTTGGACTTCACCTCGGAGAGATGGCCGAGCACGTGTTCCGCCAGATCCGCCTCCGTGTCGTACATCTCTCCGCACATGCCGCAGTCGGCGATCTTGTGGTCGTCCGGCGCGCCGTCGTGGCGCCCGGCGTGCTTCCGGAGGACCACCTGGTCCTTGAACCAGCGCCCGCACTCTCGGCAGACGTTCTGGCCGACCGCGTCGTGACCGGCGATGTGCGTCTTCAGACCCCGGATCGTCTCGAAGCCGTGGCCGCACGTGAAGCAGGTGTGGCCGCCATCGGCGGCCGAGTGCACCGCCGCGTGGATCTTCAGACCGCTCGCGGTCGCGAATGATCGGTCGCACTCCCCACAATTGTAAAGGTTCTCCTTCTTCATGGTAAGCACACGATTCTTCCGTACGATCGACCGCGGTTCGGACCCGCTCCGGTCTGCATCGGCTATGGCGCTCACACCACGAGGTCGACCTCTGGGTCGTCCCGACGGCGAACTCTTCGGGCCTGGCACTTTTGTCTTTCCGTCGTCCGAAGTCGCTAGCCCCTTCGCACGTTTGCGACCGGCGATCCCTCGCTGTGACGCGTCTTCGTACGAGTCGGCAAACTTCTTTAACGTTTCTTCGTCTGGTATTAGCTCGTCGATGTCGTCCTGATATCCGACCAGTGTGAACTCGCTGCTAACAGTCATCTCAAGATCGACACAGTCCTCGACGACTCTACTGGTAGTTAGTGGCAGGTGACTCTTTGAAACGCTCTCGCAGTCAACTGCGAGCAATGCTGGTGGATTCTTCTGCAGTGCCTGCGGGTAACTTGCTCCCTTCTTCGCCTGACTGTTGACAATACTAGACCACGATATATCCTCCAGGCCATCGTTGCCGACATACTGGATATCGACGACTGGACTGCCTTGGTTTTGGCCGTGCGCTTTCTGAACCCCTTTCTTCATCTTGCTTGCCATCACTTTCAGACAACTCCTAAACGTATCAATACAATGCAGGTTCACGAAACAGATCACTGCTCTCGTTTTCAACTAGACAGTTTTAATACAGCCCCAAACATAGGTTTTTTTCCAGCAATTTAGGCATGTCGTTTACTTTTAGTTCTACGAGATTCTCGTAGCTACTATGCTAGGAATGCGTCTTTTGTCGTAGATCTAGAGTAAACGAGAACTAGCAAGCAAGAGATTTCTTTGCTAGGTTTTGCTAACAAAGCCCACAAAAATAGTAAGTGTGAGTTTGGCACGGTTTTATCGACATTTTAGTGTAATGAATGCAACAGTATGACAGCAATACTTTTTTGTGGTTGCCGTCTTGTTTAAATGCTTCAAGTTACATCTTGACATCCGCGACCAAACATTGCAGTTGACATCGTTGCTATAGCAACACAGTATCTAGCGGGAAATCGCGTGGAAGCTGTCTTCTACTTTTTGCTATAGACCCAGAATTCTAGCATAGATTTCTACGAGCAAAAAAGTAAAAGACACGCCTCTGTGTTCTATTGCTTTCAAGAAACTTGTACCAGAAAAAAACTTGTACCAGACTGACCGACACATGTGCAAGTTTCTGGTACAACGCGACTTGTACCAGACTTGTACCAGTTTCTGGTACAAGTTTCTTGAGGGTCATACTAATCACCTCATCGGACCTCATCGGGCCCTAACGGAACTCATCGGACCTCATCGGAAACGGAACAAACAGCTGGAAAACTTTAGGATTACACATGCACATGTTAAAATCAGTAAACAACAAATTACACATTCGCACATGAAAACCATACAAAAATCACGTAATCATAACTTCCATATGAGACGACTTACAAATTACAGATTCCCACATCGCCTATTACCTACTATGCAGCAACTATGCAGTAACCAATGCAATAAGAATCGGAACAAACGACTACACATGTACATGTTGAAATCATTGAAAAACACATTAAACGTTGGCACATGAAAACCTACAGAAATAACGTAATCATAATTTCATTATTAGGGCCCGATGAGGTCCGTTGAGGCCGGTTAGGGCCCGATGAGGTGATTAGTACAACCGGTTTCTTGAGTGTATGTCGTCAGCATAACTACTCTTTGAATGTTTGAACAACGCAACGACCGGTGTCCCTACCATGTTACATGTTGTCTTTAGCTTAGAAATCTGCTACGGCCGACTCTGTTTTACGTTAACTGTAGTAGACCTGTTGATTTGAGATTGCTCCAAATATTAATAACAAAAATTTAAAAACCTGAAAAAATGGAACATCAACACACTTTTAAAAAGTTTGCAAACGTTGAATACTGTAAGGGTTAGCCTAGGGGTCTATAGGTAACTGCGTTGTGTAGCCCGCTAGAGTTTAGAGCCTAGCCTAGTGTGTGGATAAAATGAGACTAAGACTTTATATTATTT
>Ga0056114_1001574_pt1 | contig 10617 bp, 11 predicted proteins | sample WorMetHERISLAND1_FD_77005 | JGI IMG/M metagenome (GOLD analysis project Ga0056114, IMG submission 77005) | Marine gutless worms symbiont microbial communities from Max Planck institute for Marine Microbiology, Germany - Olavius loisae HERON... ... | reverse complement strand
ATGGAGAATGACAAGCAGGCGCACAAAAATTTCCCCTAAAAGTGGGCGTGGCCTAGGTCACGTGACCTCTACAATTTTTGTCAGTACGGTCGGCTATCCTAGCGACAGCTTGGCTTCTTGTATTTTATTTTATTGAACTGACTATGTTGCTATCATCTAGTTTCACTTGTTTAGATGCATGTTGTTGTCATGGGCTGCGTTTGCCAGTCTTTAATAAAGAAACTACTTACTTACTTACTTACTTACGAGGCCAAGGCTGAGGCCGAAAATTTTGGCCTCGAGGACTTAACGTCCCTGGGTTAATGGCGTTCGAGGATTGATGCTTGCGTGATTCTATCATCTACCGGTAGGGCCTATATGCATGCAGAGCGTACGTGGCGCTCAGATTATGCTGTTTGTCCGCGTCCGTCTCGTACGTCTCATGATGCGGTATGCGTCAAAATGGCTAAACACGTCGAAATTCTTTTAACATCGGATATCCCCACTATTCTAGTTTTCTCAGAATTACTTAAGACGTTGTTACGAAATTCTTACTTTTCAAAAAAATCGTGACGGTGTGGTAAACAAATTTTTGAACGAGATTTAATACTATCGCCAAATCGTAATGTGCAATAAACCGACAGACGACGAGTGCGATTACAAACAGAACGTGAGCGGGTATAACATCTTTGTGTGCATCAGTCTCAGTCGATCACGTCGTGTTATCAGTCTGACGATAGGAGCATTGTTTGGTTCGATAATCCAATACATACTGTTTAACGTGAGGCTTGGTAGCCTTTGCAACGGTAGAAGACCTATTTAAGCTCAAGTTGTTAAAGTAAAATGTAGAATACCGAGCCATGTCATCTTTTATCTATACTAGGATCGGAAATGCGTTGTAGAAGTGCGTTTTGACATTTCTGTAATTAAAGAATTGATTGATTGATTGATTGATTAATTGATTGATTGATTGATCATTGATTGATTGATTGATTCCTAATTTCCTATTATACTTATTAAGACTATTATGTTCTATTGGATTCGATATATACCGGTAATGTTGTTCAATTGTTCAAGGTCATTTGGGATTAATCTGCCGTAAATTTTGGCACCCATGTAAGCTTAAAGCTGTGAGCTTGGGAGCAGATGAAGATTAAGCATCCGATTTGGTATACAGAATTAGCAAAGCTGACGCGCGATAAAAATTAACATTTTTGTTATAGGTAATCCAGTTATCTATTCTATGGTAAACAAATATTGTTGATTAGTGAATATAAAATAAAATCATATAATTGAGTTGTTGCTGTGGTATTATTGTAGTTGGTTATGTGGTTAATATAAATAAAAATGTCCAGTATTGTAGTTAATCCATGTTAATTTGCTTTTCTTATTCAGGTAACATAATAAGTTGTACGTCGACTAAAGGCTATGGGTAAAAAGCGGGAGTGCAGGAGTGCGTTATGCGGAAGTGACAACGGGTAAAAAGCGGGAAAGAAAATGCGGGAGAAAAGTGCGGGACAACGGGTAATAAGCGGGAGTATAAACTGCGGGACTTAATTGCGACGACTGCCCGTCGACATGAGCAAAATACAGACGACGTATCATAAATGTTCACCCATGCTGCCTGAGTCAAATAAAATGAATGAATAAATTCTAAGTAAGGAAAAAACGAACGAATTCGAGATCATAATTAATCCTTATATGTAATTAATAAATTTCAGTGTAATAGCTAGTGTTACCCTAGCATGTTCATTTCATAGATGAAAAAACGTTCTATAGCAAAAGTGAAAATAGGTAAAAAAAACGTTTAAAAAGTTGTAACTAAAAAAGTGCTTCGCGCATTTTGTCAAGGAATGTTCATGTCATGTTCACTGCACGTTTTCTATCAAAAATTTAAAATTATAAAACGTTGAAAAAATAAAACGATAAAAAATGTAAGCAAAAAATCAAAACTACGCCACTGATTTTTGTATGTGTGTTGCATGACACGAGTGTTTCAATGTTCTATCTCTTCTGTTAGTGTGTTGTTGGTTTTTTTGTCTGTCTGTAATGCAGGATTGCAGGGCATATGGCATGATTAGACCTAATCCGCCCCTGTTGGACTGCTTAGTAGACTGAGTTACAGAGTTAACGGTGGTAAATCGTGGTGGAGTGCAACTCGAAACCAAAAAGTAAAACCAAAAAACCTTTAAAAAACCTTTAAAAAACTTTAAAACCTAAAAGCCTACCAAAAATGTCTTTAAAACCCTAGGTTTTAGCAGCCCTGCTTGTAATAGCAACAGCATCAACATCATTCACAGTGAATTTCATTATAGCGTATAAATCTAGTCATGCTCCCGCACTTCCGCATTATTGACAGTGCAAACGTTTAGTCGATTACGTCGTAACCTGGTAAAAAGCGGGAGACCTCCCACTTAATTTCCCCACTTTTTACCCGTTGTCACTCCCGCATCCCGCACTTCCACACTCCCGCTTTTTACCCATAGCCTAGACTAAAGCAGTGATACACGATCGGCAACGTGTTTACTTCTCGGCCTCAAGAAAAAAAGAAGAATAAGGGCATCTTTGTCTCTTCCCACATGTATTAATGATTTCGTCGTTATTTCTTTGTTTGACTTTTTTATTGTCAACTTCTTTTTTCCACTTGGCATGACTAGTCTTTACCATATTTTAACCACTTAGGACAGCGTAAATGTTATCTTCAATGTACCTGGCAGCTGACATACACGTTATGAGGTTATCTTCAGTGTGTCCAATCAAGTTGCAGTATCGTAGCTTGTGTATCCTACACGCCTACAGGCTGCGCAGTACAGGCTGCAGTGACTGTATCATGTTATGGCGCTTTAAGAATTGTCAGCGTTGTTATTAATACATAATCATGGCATTTAATATTTGTTGTTTTTGTTGCAAAGGACATTTGAGATGGAGTTTGCGGAGTTCATTCGCACGGCTCAGGTCGAAGGTGTCACCCTCTATCAAGCGAACCAGTTGCCGATTAAGGGAACTCTCTGTGTTACTGGACATCATCTTATTCTGTCATCACGAGACAATCATATTGAAGAACTGTGGGTGCGTTATTTTTAGTGCTGTGCATGCTTTTACACTAAGATTGAAAATTGCATTTTAAGGTTAACTCTTCCAAATCAATGTAAATAAAGCCGGTCACAACGTCCATCCATTTGTCCGTACGTAGGTATGTCTGTCCGTCCATCTGTCCACAAAAAGTTTTTCCAATTTCAGTGAAATTTGGTATGTAGGGATGGTGAGCGGCGTTCACAGGAGCATAGACATGCCTGTGGCCGACCATCAACCACCTGGACCCACCAATTCTGCAGCGACATGGGTGTAACAGCGACTGAGGTCCTGCAACTAGCGGAGGACAGACCGTTCTGACGCAAGTTCGCAACGGCGGGAGGCTCCGGCTGAACGCTTCGCGTCACGATGATGATGATGATGATGATGATTTGTATGTAGGTAGAGGTTGATGAGTGCTATACGATGGTAGGTCATGTGACCCGATACCATATGACCCGATCCAAGGTCAATGTCACGGAGGTCCGAAGATGCGAAGATGACCGATTTCAAAGTTTATCTACTTCTCTGGTATGCATGTAATCAAACGACTAATGGTAGATTATGATACTCCACAAGACAATATCTAAATTTTTTTCTGGACAGATTTTTGAAATTCGTCCTCGTTCAGCATCAAATGGCCTTCATAGTTCGAGTGTTGCGAGGAGTTGACCGGCTGACCCGTATCAGGCTTATTTATTTTTACTGAAAACTTTACTGAACTAAAACCACATTGTGGTTTTCTGGCAGTTTACTGATGGTGTTTAAATGTAAGTACGTGTGATAACCTATTGAGGTATAAAGTTTATGCGAGGTTACCAGATGATGAAATATAATAAGTGAAGCTTCTGTGCAGTATTTAAAAAATGAACATTTCATTTGACGTTTTCTTAAAGTCTTCACAAATAATGCCAGGTTATTTTTGGTTCCACTTATCATTTTGTGTCCAGTAAGTTTATACTGCAGTGATACTGTGATGATCTTTGCCAGCTGCTGCACAAGAGTGTTGACATGGTTGAAAAGCGATTGACTGGTTCCAGTGGAATTTTGACGCTGAAATGCAAGGACTTCCAGACGCTGAAGCTGGAAATTCCTACTGCAGATGATTGCCTGAACATTGCAGCTTCCATGGAATCTCTTTCCAACATCGGTAATAGTTTAGTTTGCAGAATTTTAATTGTGTGGTATGCCACTTTCGTTCTGTGGATGTATTTTGTCTCGGTTGGTAATGATAACATTGAAGCAGCCACAGCAGAAAGTGTTCGTGTACTTTGCTGATAATCATGTGAATTATTGCCGGTGCAAAGAAAGCATTTGGCCAAATTTAGTTGCATGGAAATATCAGGCCATTCAGACAAGCATAGGTTAATATCAAAATATGTGTTTTTAGATAACAGTGACATGTGTGAATATTGTCCAACGTGATTTTTGACAGATTTTAAAAGTTATTTACTAAAATCAGTTATCATGATGTTATACTTCATACATTGCACAAATGAGAAATCGTATAAACAGAGAAGTCTTGCTTCGATACTAACAAAGTTTATTGTTATTCAATTTTTTGAATGTACCCCGGTATATATGTGTGCGTATGTTAGTAAATATTTATTGTCTGTTTAACTTCTTAAAGAAAGTGAGAGATAGGTTAACTCTGGAAGCAGGTCGGAGATAATGTGAAGATATTTTTTTCTTTAATGGACTACGATAAAGTGGATTTTCGTTTAATACAGACAACTTTTTGGGCCCCAAGTCCACAGAAAGCTTTGCTTACAATGGACCAGATGTAATTTTATTCACGGCATGGCTGTCGGTGATGCAACATGTGGCAAAAAGGCGACTGCTTTGTTTTGCAGGACTGTAATTTAATGTTATCCTGACAAGAAATCATGTCTGAGAAACATAAATGAAAAGCATTACATTTAGAAGCTAAAGTTGCAATAATAAGCTGTATTAAAATGTACATTGTGTATGGTCTGCATGCATCTTGTTCACTAAAATAGCAAACATCTACTGAGCTTAGTTTGGATATGAGAGACTTTTTTGGACAGCCCCAATAAGTCCAATCAATTCTAATAAAGTTTCACTTTTAAAAATGTTGGCTTTCAGATGACATCACGTTGTCGTATCCGTTCTTTCATCCACCGAGGTTTGAGATCCTTGAGGACGGCTGGCAAGCATACAGTGTAGAATCAGAGTTCAACAGAATACTGAGCCGTTCGGCGGCTGACTGGCGAATCAGCCACGTCAACCACAACTTTGAGGTTACGTAGAGTCTCTCTGTGCAGTGTAGATTGCAGTATGTTGTACTTTGTAATATCATAAGTCATAACACTATCGTTTAATACAGGGCATCAGCGAACGACTTTTCACATAAAAGATCTTAGAATACTCATCTGTCTTTTGACTGCACATAAAATCAGTTATCATGATGTTATAGTTCTGCACTTCTTGGGAAGATGTGCTGCCACTATTGATAGACACACAAGTTATTCGGATTTCCTTTTCTCAGACCGTCTGTGCTAAAATATGAACATTTGCGCCCTGATTCTTTTCTGAGACTTTGGTGCTATATAAATACCTTACTTACTTATTTAAATACTTACTTTCTTGAAGTTTGCTGAAACCTTCAAGAGCTTTCATTAACTGTCAGGTTAGTTTGGGAATATACATTGGGCTCATTAGATTCCAGCATTATGTAGTGACTGCATTCCCTATATGGTAAGATGAAGTAATGCTGTGTTTGTTATAAACTCCATCTCAAACAACTTGTACAACAAAGAAAACACATATCAGATGCTGTGATTATGTATTGTTAATCAAAATTGTGTTAATATTAATACGACTGAAGTACTGCCAGTGACATACCAAAGTACTTTGCCATCATACAGCTGTGTTATAATCTCTGGCAATGTTGACTTGTGAGTCTCTATGACTGGTCGGTTTGTGTAGTGAATTATCATCAGCAGTTTCAGTTGAGACGTCAGCTGTTGTAACTTTGTGTGAATCAGGTCTGTCGAAGCTACGCCCAGACTGTGATTGTACTGAAGACAATTGACGATGACATGATTGCGAAGGCAGCCAAGTTCCGACAGAACGGACGATTTCCTGTCCTGAGCTACTATCACAAAGAGAATGGAGTAAGTCATCTGTCGTGTATCATAGCAGGGTGACCTCTCACCTGGAAAACCTGAAATAGTTGGGGAATGCCAGGTAGTCAGGGAAAAGTCCGGTCTAACTGTAATCAGCTTCCTGCAGTTATACTAGCAATGACACAAATAAGGTTTTAAATGGACTTGTAGGAATATGACAGTTCTTGGTGTCATTTAGTGTGTCATTCTGCAACTGTTATAGCCACAGTGCAGTAATTAATGAATCCTCAATGCACATGGACTACTGGTCTGTTTGTAACTTACATGATGCTACAGCTGGTGACAATAGTGTTAAAAAGTATGTTTATGAATCTTTGCCAGCCATGCTGGAAAAGGCAGTTTAAATCAATCTATGACCAAAGTGATCAGCGGCTGACTCTATTGTTTTTTTACTGTATAGTAGTGTATTGTACATTGTTATTTGTAACTGTTTTATATCTCCTGAGATGGACTCATTACCTTGCATTTGATTGTTTTTATATCCGGTTGCAACTTTGCGACGGCAAAATACAATTAATGGATTAGTATGGGCGTGATTGAGAAAATGGCTTTTTAAAATATCCAACAGTGATGCGTGATTGACATACATTGTTTTACATGATGTTGCTCAGATGTCAATACTGCGATGTTCTCAGCCGTCGACCAGTGCGAGTGGTCGTCGTTGTCGCGAGGATGAAATCATGGTGAACAGCGTTGTCGGTATTGGCCGACGAGGCTACATCCTGGACACACGGTCTCCAAGTGTTGTTAAACTGGCAGCTTCCAAAGGTTTGTTATACAGCTGCATGTCTAGTAAAAAGGTAAAGGTAGAGCACTTGATATAGCGCCCAAGTAACAAACATCAGAGGCGCTCAGGTACATGGCACGCACAAAGCAGCGTCGTACGTACCTGCCTTATACCTTTCCAGCTATAGCCAGTACTCATTTACCGACCCCGAGAGGATGGAGGGTTGAGTAAGCCAAGGCCCATGGTGCAAAGAGCAACTGGCCCACGGTTTGCTATGCGACAGCCCGCGGCCAGTGGACTCGAACTTGCGACCTCGCGGCCGCTGGTCGAGCGCGCTAACCACTAGACCATCGCGCCACCATAGCGTTATGTGGTCAGCGGTAAAATGTCTCTGGTTAGTTCTGTGACATTTTGTGATGTGTGCCCTCACTGATTAATTCGTTTACTAGCCTGCCATTAGACCTCAGTGCCTAAGGCAGACCATAGTCAGTTCTTGATACTTCCTCAGTGACAGTCTTCAGATCCGCACTCAACGTTATTTCTTTCTCTCTTTTATCAGACGTTTGCTTGTTACCAGCAGATATGAATTGTATCGTGAAGGATTTACTAGAACACAGTCTTTGTTGTTGTGGTGAGGTCCTTGCACGTGTCAAAAGTTGTGCCACATCAGCGACAGCTCATCTGTTCGATGGCTAAGGCAGATTTATGACTCTGGTTACCACGGTTAGATTGTGTGTGATATCTGTGTGACCGAGACGTATATGATTGTGGTTTGTGCATCCACAGGCGGAGGAGCAGAGTCCGAGGCGTACTACCCACAGTGGCGGCGTATCAACCAGTCGATAGAACGACCGTCCACGCTGAATGAGTCTCTCATCAGGCTGGTTGAAGGTACACATCTCTATATCATTGTTCCTAACGTTGTGATCTTTGGTCGAAATGTTACGAGAGTCAACAGTTTAGTACACTTGGTGCACTCAGCAATGTAGAGACCACATAACATTAGCATCTATCACAGTACGGTCACTCTTGCAGTCATGCAATACCATAAGGATTGGTTTAAGACAGAAACAGCGTAACAATCAGTCAAGCAGTCTTCATTTAAATCAGTCTTAGAAGCTCATAGAACACACAGTGAAAGAAATGATAAAAAAATTAGCCCCATATGGGACTGCCAGTTGACTCCTCATAAGAGGCAAAATTCATTTGCCGAAGATGGAACACCCTAAGTTTGAAGGTCACGTGACTCCGAATGAGGACAAAGAATAGCAAAATCTGCCCGGTTAAAATTTAGATATTGTCTTGGAGTATCATAATTCACCATTAATCTTTTGATTACATGCATACCGGTGGAGGAGACTTTGAAATTGCCATTTTCGCACGTTCAGACCTTTGTGACTTCATCTTTTATCGGGTCATGCTGCATACCGTTGTGCTTCACTTATCACAAATTTTCTCGAAATTGCAATTTTTTTGTATATGGACGGACACGGACGTTGAAACTGGCTATATTAGATCGACTCCTCCGAGTTGACATAATGAAACAGACAGGTGATGTGTACGTTATTGTGCATATGTGAGATGTGGTTGGGAGATGATGTGTTGATTGCGTCATTTACACAAGAGAGATGAAACGGTACCCGTGTGTGTAGCATGCTATGACGTGAACACACCGAGTGACAAGTGGTTGTCACGGCTTGACGCCTGCGGTTGGTTGTCACATGTCAAAGACGCTATGACGTGCGCCTGTGTCGCGGCACAGTGTATTGACAAGGAGGCAGCGATGGTGCTTGTTCATGGTTCAGATGGCACTGATACCACGCTGGTCGTCACATCGTTGGCTCAGCTAATTCTTGATCCCGACTGCCGCACTGTTACCGGGTAACTCATCACTGCTTGTGTGGTCTCATGGCAGGTCCTGTCTTCTACTGGCTGCACACTGTAATGAAAGCTTTCAATCAGAAGACGACAGACTGTTTCTCTGGGGGGGGGGGGTTACTGAGCAGATTCTTGACAGCACATCAGCACAAATAGTCTATACAGTGCCATTCATATCAGTATACGCTGGAAATACAGGACAGAAGACAAATTAAAAACAGACATTACTAAAACTAAACACAACACAGAGAAAGCAAACAACACAAAACACAGCAAAACAAAACTACTCCTGGTTCAGTCGCCTCATACGACACTCCACCTGGAAATGAGGTGGGCTTATTCTACAACGATCCCGAGCCCACATGGGGCGACTGTTTCCTGGCCAGTATATGTGATGACCAGTCAGCCAACGCAAGTCACTGCTGGCATTAGAAGTGGTATCTCATTGAAATTACTGCTGCAGCTCTAGAAATGTCCGCGATATACACAAACTCTGCTGAGTTGTGGAAGCATATGACATCAAAAGGCATTTTTTAATCATTTACTCGATTGAGTGAAAATACGGTAATTGTCGTTATACTCATTGTGCAGCCTGATCTGAAAGTCAACACCTTCTGTTCGCGTTTGAATTTTATGCTCTTCACGTTATTCTCCCGTTGACCTGTTAACTGCTTGTTATATGCTGTGTTTAGAAATATCTAAGTTCTGCTATATTGAGCATCAACGTGATGAATGTAGTGGCCATTAGATCAATAATACGTGCAAATTTTGTATGATGTGATGGTTTCCAGACCACCCCATAGAACTGACTCATTGACGTTGTAGGTTTGAGGCGTTGTTGGAGCGGGAGTGGTTACAGGCCGGTCACCCGTTTGGTGATCGTTGTGCAAAGTCTGCGTTTGCTAACTCCAAGTTACGACAAGAGTCGCCTGTGTTTCTACTGTTCCTCGACTGTGCCTGGCAGGTGAGACTTGCGACGTGGTCTGTTTCACTAACGTTAGTATTTATCATCAGTGGTCCCTGCACCAACCTCGGCTAAACCGCTGGTTAACTAGCCTCCAGTTACTTTTAACCAAAAGTTAACTGCATCTCGCGTTGCACCAATCTAACTCGCCTTAAGTTTGTTAACCGTGTGCTATAAACAGCTGAGCCAGCATGCGACCTGTTTTGTTGGATACTCTGTGTTCACGTGAGCAGTTGTCATTGACGAGCTGCAATTAGTGTAAAATTGTAAACTCGGCAATGGCCGATGACGACTGTAACGGCACTGGCCCTGACAGCAGCATGCTGTATAGCCAGGGCAGACAGTGCCACAGAGGTCATGCCACAGGCCAGCATGGCCAGTAATTAATTATGACAAAGTTATGAATGAGATAACACGCTTGCATAGTTGAACAGTTGTCTTATCATGCAGGCATTTAGCAACAGTCAGAAGTGTTTGTAGAACTTCTCATCATAATTATTAAACAGATTTACAATGTTTGCATCGCTGGTGTGGAAATGTTAACAAGAAGCCAAGCTGTCGCTAGGATAGCCGACCGTACTGCCAAAAATTGTATGGGTCACGTGACCTAGGCCACGCCCACTTTTAGGGAAAATTTTTGTGCGCCTGCTTGTCATTCTCCATTCAAAGCCGTGTACCAAATTTGAAGTCTCTAGCTCAAGTAGTTTTGGAGATATGTTCGATCATGTGCCAAAAATTTTACGCGTCACGTGACTTAGGCCACGCCCACTTTAGGGGAAATTTGTGTGCGCCCGCTCGGCATTCCCCATACAAAGCTGCATACCAAATTTGAAGTCTCTAGCTCAAGT
>Ga0056114_1001573_pt1 | contig 10620 bp, 8 predicted proteins | sample WorMetHERISLAND1_FD_77005 | JGI IMG/M metagenome (GOLD analysis project Ga0056114, IMG submission 77005) | Marine gutless worms symbiont microbial communities from Max Planck institute for Marine Microbiology, Germany - Olavius loisae HERON... ... | reverse complement strand
CAAAGTTGGAGATATTTGAATAAAAATTTGTAGTCTAGTGTATAAATGATAGCATAATAGGTGTGTAAAAAATTGATTAAAAATTCTCAACCGTTTGGGAAAAATTTTCAGAAAACCCTAGGGGGGATTTTTTTTTGACTCACACTGTACATAATATATAATTCATGGCCTATGTTAATACTCACACATCACAGAGTATAAGTCCACCTGCTATGCAATGCACTGCAGTACAAAAAAAGCAGTTTCAGAAGACGTTAATCATCGTCATCACACAAAAATGACTAAAACAGCATCAAGAAAATGCAGAAATTAAAGGCACTACTAGAAGACAATTGTAAAAAGCGTAACTCTGCAAAACGTTTGTTATATGACACCAGCATCACATTACACTTCATAAAAATTCGTTTTTTTTATTAAAAGTAAGCCGTAATCTCACTATGCTCGATTACGACATGGCACAGTAGCCTACTGGCCCTTTGTGTCGGTACCCTACAAGCACTTTGTGCTGGTATGCCTACAGGGTAAGCCTGCTAGCATCCACAGTATAACCTAGTTTGCAATCAATAGTAAGCAGCGCTATGTGTGGCCAACAGTTTCAACCAATATCAGACTTTATTGGAGCAAACTTGAAAATTTTTTCTTGATTTGACGAATCAATAAATAATAGCATACGTTAGTGTTCATAAAATCATGAGTATTGAGTAAGAAGCAATTACAGATGATTATAATTTTGTTGTACAATATGAAATGACTGTTAACTTTTACATGTTACAGACTTTTGGGGGCAGCGCCAGACTGTAGGGTAGACTTCATACATATCTACCACTCACTGCTTCTCCATTCACAATACTGCCTTGCAGTTCACCAGCTACACACACAAGAGCCTGTCTAAAATGAACTGCTAGCATATCAGCAATACGAGCTAGCATTTTCAGACTGTAAACACAGACGATAAATATTAGGCTTAAGTATGTTGCAGCTTCCCATATTGTTTCTTACTGGAATATAGTGAAGTCTACAACTCATTGTCAGTTGTCGACACACAACAACACAACATCATATAAAATGAAGTCTGAAGGTGTCGGGTCTAGAGTATAATGTGCATCAAGAAACAGTTGTGATATATGGTAATCAACAGTGTCACTGGCACCCATTTTGTATGAGTATGATGTCAGCACTGAGTTCATTTGTTGGTGCATTGTCCAAACACCAGTGAATCAGTTGTGAGCTGGCGAGATCAAGAACTATCTGGATGACTAACCATCATCCTTCAGTGCATTGACACCACTGGCTGGATCATAGGAACTGTAGAAATAGCCTCTGAAATGACCTATAATACCACCTTACTAACAGTGACACTTAACAATACATCGCACCTAACAGTAGGGTGGTCCTTATTTTTTCATCTTGGAAATCTCCATCTCTGAACCCCTGAGGTAGTTTAGTTTCTATAAAAAGTCAATCCTTTAAAAAATTAAGTGAATCCATTAATATTCTGAGGTAGCTCAACAGCCTTGAAGTTTACCATATACTTCGGCAATGCAGCGATTTTCACAATATTTTAAGTTGTGTATAGTTCTTGAATCCTCTATGCCAACCACTACATTGGCTGTACACTGGGATGGAAAATTGATGAGACTTACTTGACGGGTAAAGAAAAGGTGGATACTCATGCCAATTCTGGTCTCAACAATGGGAGAGAAGAAGTTGTTGGACATTCCAAAGATAGCTGCCGGAACTGGCCATGCTGTGGTCCATGCTGTACACAGTGACATTCAAGAATGGGAACTGGACAATTTGGTCCATGCCATGTGTTTCGACACGACCAGTTCAAATACAGGCCAACTATCAGGAGCCTGTGTCATGCTGGAGCAGCTACTTGGAAGGCCTCTTTTACACCTGGGATGTCGTCATCATGTTCTGGAGTTAGTACTGGCTGCTGCTTTTGATATGTTTCATCACAGCTAGCAGACACCAGAGACTTAATTGATTTGATTGATTGAGCGAGCAGGGTTTAACATCTCCACCAACACAGTATAGGTTATCTGGGAGACAGTTTTACAGGTCACTCAAAAGACTCAACCAACAGTATCAAAATACTGAAGGAAAAAAATGCTGCAAAAGCAAACAACACAAAATACAGCAACACAATAAAGAGACACACATACAAAAGACACACATATGAAAAACACAGCAAGTCCCCCAGTGTACACTAATACTATGCGGGTAACTAGGGGGTGGCTCCCACAGAGGGCAGGGTCGCCAAGCCTGAACGGCGGTATGGCTTCTGCCGCGGTTGGTACCCCGAGATACGAAATCATTGTATTCTGTGAACAACAGCTGCAGAATTAACAACCCTATAGGATGACTATCTGGAGCTTTTGCAGCTGGTATTAATTTTTGTTGGAAGAAAACAGCCACAGGTGCTCACCACTTGCGAGCACCTGGGCCAATGCATCAAACTCGCTGGATGGCAAAGGTGATTTACAGCCTGAAGATCTGGCTGTTCTGGTCCCAATTCAAACTGACAGCTCGAGAATCCCAAGGCTTGCGTGACCTCAACATATTCATCACCAGGATCTACATCAAGTTATGGTTCTTCGCCCCAGTTGCTTCTAAGGCACCTTGGAATGATCTAAATCTTCTCCACTCCAGCAACTGCAATTATTTCCTGATGACATCAGCGAGGCTACCTCAGGTAAGTTGACAGGGCACCTGTCGTACTTGTCGGAAGAGTTGATCTTGTTCACCCTGTTTGATTCTCATATGGATGTGACAACAAAACACGACATTGAAAGCGTCAATAGAGAAAGGTGGCGAGTCACTGAAACGTGCTGAAATACAACTTTCATCAGTGTAGCAAAAGACACTTGCTGATTTGGTATCAAAGAGAAGCAGAACCATGTTTGCGACATTGGGTGTACCAGATGGATTTCTAGTTGTTGATCAGGAACTGTGGACTACCAGAGATGACTCCAAGGCAGCAGAGACAATTGTCAACACTCTGTCAGTAACCATGACCACGCTGAACGAGGTGTCGCCTTGATTCAGGATGCAGTACAGTCAGGACGCTTCAAGAGTGAAAAACAGTTACAGTATGTGCTGCAAGTCATCGAGAAAAACCGAACCGAATTTCAAGACCCAAAGAAGTCGACACTGCTTCAGAAAACAAACTGACAGTCAATTGCTAGCAGTTAATTGCTAGCAAAACTTTGATTTCCAAACAGAAATTAATTGCAATTTAATAGTTTTGTGCTGTCTGTTGGATAATTTACTGTAATACAACAATGGAAACAGTTATTTAATCATGTAGAGTTTTGACTGCAATATGGAGGTATACTGTCAAACTTTAACCTTTGTGAGCTACCTGTAAACATTTATCTTTCTCACCCAAATTTGACACAGAATGATTATACATAAAAAGGTATTATTTGGAAGGGTCAGACTTAACATTGCTCTTAGTTTGATTTTTACCATGTAGTTAACAGGTTATCGAACAGATATCAGACGCCCAGACGGCTATTGTTTTTCTATCAGCTTACTCAGCTGATAGCACAAGATTCACGGAAATGGCCCAAGAGTCCTAAATCCATAGCAGTACAATAATCTGCTACTAGCGAGTCCCGGTAGTTTCCGACAGACAGTCCGATAGGCCTATAAGAGTCACCCTCAAACTAAGCCAATCAACCAACCAACCTGGAAATTAAAATTATTGTGTGGCTTTTTTGGGAGAGGGGGATTTTTCAGGCAGATTTTGGCACAAAACGTTGGACTGTGTCTCAGATTTCACGCATTTATTCACATCTCCCATCCTCACACCTTCCATATCGCCAACAGTCACAGTCTCCAGTGACACTACAGTTCAAAGTACCCTGTAAGTATCTGTAGGAACATCTACACAAGTTTGCTTACTTGTACCTGATGTACCTGGGCCATAAACTATAAGAAACATTCCAGTTAACTGTAGCTGCGCCCATGAAACTCCTCTGAACTTGTAGTTGATGAGCAGCAGACGCCTTAAAAAGGTGCCCAATTGCTCATATCTGTCCAGTGGTAAACCACTCTCTTCTTGAATGATAATCGGTAATAAATCAGGCACTGCAGGCCGAAATGTGACGATCTAACGGAAACTGACAAAGATACCTGTGTGCTGCACTTCAAGCTGATCGTTCCACTGTGCCAAGCGAAACAACAAACAGCTCACAATGCCTCTACACGACAAATGCACAACGCATTTACTTTTTTTCGCCAAATTTATTCACAATCACAACCCGATACAACCTCAATCTACACCGCATCGACTGCTGCACTACGGTGCACTACGGCTGCGCGTGTGGCACGCACGCACACTCGCACACATGTAGGTCACCGGGAGGTCAACTAATTTGGCCCGTTAAAAAATTTTAACATGAGCAGTAGGGCTTCTGAATACAAAATTCATGTCGTTAAAGCCGGAACAGTCCCAGGTCGGAAAAACTTTTTACAAACTTCACTTTTCAGGCTCAGCACAGAATGATTGATTATGGTCATCCCGTAATTAATATTATTTTTAATTCGTTTTTACATTTTTTTGTGTTTTTACATATACACCAACTACTGTAAATTAACCATGTAAAATGTAATAAAGACTGTTGACCAACCAGTGAGTGACCAACACCATGGTCATGCAACGGTCACGTTTTACTTACTTGTTGTTTACAGAAAACGGAAACGGAAATAACTAACTGGGTAGTAAACAGGATTTATTTTGTTTGTTTATTTTATTATTTGGTATATATATTTTTGCTGTATGGAACAAGTTTTGCAAGGTTGGCTAGTAAAGTCTCCACCGGAAAAGAAATCGTTTGGAACATGGAAAATCTTCGGCGCGGTATACTGTCATTTATAGTGATGGAGTTAATTTGGTAATTGGACGTTGCGCCCCAAGACGTCCCCCCTCCCCCCGGACGCTTCTCCATCACATAATGGACGTTTACCCCTTTATTGGTAGTCACAAAACGAAGCAAAAGAGTGATTTTTAAGTGTAGTGGCAGGTGAACTTATGTAGTTAATCAGGTCATGCTAAACCATGCAGCCGACGCAGGTGACTTTGTTATCGATCTACGGTTATAGCACCCTTCCGACAGTCTGAAATATGGACGTTATGTGGCATTGCTTTCATTTCTGGGAAGGGTCGATATGTGTAAATAATTGCCAGAGTTGTAATAATGGAATAATATAATAAAATGACCACTGAAGGCAACTAGCTAAAATGTTATTTAAATGGTTTGTCTGAAGTCACCACCGACACAACCGTCTCCACTGACCGTAATTAGTAGTTTTACTGGTCAGAGGCGTACCAGTGCAGGCTGCTAGTTCGCTAATTACTTTTGCTAAGCATTCACTTTGTGCTGATAAATTCATCCGACTGTTCTACCTGCTTATTTAGATTTAGTTGGTACAGGCTGCTAATTATTGTTGGTGGTGTCAGTCAGACCCGATATTAAAGTATGCTAAATTCTGAATAAAATCATATTCACCACAGTGCTGGCACCAGAGCAAACAACCAACGCTCTCCTGTGGGAGGGAACAGTGCTTGCTTTTGCCACAGACTGATAACTAGGTTGCCTACATCCTACATCACGTGATGCATACGTTGCCTGCATATTTCATTATGACCACCACGATATACATGTACACTACAGTCACAAAGACACTGGCAGCCTGGCAAACCTGACTTAACATAATTAGTATGCTACATCAAAGGCGGTGTGATGTCGCACATCTGAAGTCTGCTCCGTAAGTTAACACACTCACAATCAATATTCAGCTGGTTTTCCAATGTTCAGTCATCTTTAATGTGCATCATATGCAACAGACATCCATGACATTTTGACGATTTTGTAATGTTTAGGCCTATTAACTTCTATGCGCATTTGTGCTATTTTTATATCTGTCATATGTGCTGTATATAAGTGTGTTCTGTTAATTCCATAATGTTACTTTCGTCAGCCTCATCATACATTTGCTTTGGTGACGTCACCAGTCGCCACTTTCACATTCCATCACATCTGCACTTTTCAGTTTAAGTTTAAAATGCAGCTGTTCCATAAAACCATTCCACTATTACACAGTAGAAGTCTGTTTGTCCTACCTCACAGAATTCCCTTCACAGACTTAAGATTTTGCCACTGCATTTGGGATTTGAAGTTGTGACTAATCATATGTTAACATTAATGCTGGGCCATTTTTGTTGACTTTAATATGTGCAAAGTGGCAGTCCGTAATTAAAATGTTTCGTTTGTTGTGTTATCTTGTTCAGAAATGGCGTCGCCGATATTTTGTGTTGTATGCACCGCCAAAAGTAGAAGATTTTCCGACAGACGTTGTCTCTGCTATGTTGGAGTACTACTCCGACAAGAAGTTGCATAACAAATGTGGATCGATTGACCTCACGACTTGTGAAGAAGTCTACTCCGAGCTTGACTCAGAAACATACAAGCATGTGTTTTGTATTAAGGTATTGTCTTATCCATGATTTAGTCATTGGTGAAGTGTGGGCTCAGGAGCTTTGCAGAATAAGCCCACCTTGTATGAGGCGACTGAACCAGGCTAGTTTTGTTATGCTGTATTTTGCTTTGAATTTGCTTCTTCGCGGTTGTGCTTAGTTTTTGTAATGTCTGTTTTTAATTTGTCTTCTGTCCTGTATTTTCCAGTGTGTACCAACGTGAATGTTACTGTATAGCCTTATTGTGCTGCTGTGCCATTAAGAATCTACTCACTCACTTGTTGAAGTAACATTATGGTGCATTCAAGTGCACTTGCTGCTTATAGCTCTGCTGCAGCTGTAGCTTGTTGAATGTCGTTGCAGACTACTCATAAGTTTCGAAGTCGGACGTACTACTTGGCTGCTGAAACTGAAGCCGAGATGAATAAGTGGGTCATGACACTGTGTCAAGTACTTGGTCTCGCTCAGACTGGTGTGTTCATGCTCTATAGCACTTTATGTGTTTTTTACCGAGGCAGTTCACTTTTGTCTAATTCAGTTAATTAGTGTTGTTATTGAAGTGTTATTGCCTTTTCTGCATAGTGGTTCTGAATGTTGATGACAGTTATATTTGTAATTGTGTGAAAGAGTGGTTACTATAAAAAACTGCTTTGTTGTAATCGAAATGATGGTGCTTGGATTACTAAATCAAATATGTTAAGCTAAATGGTTAATTCATGTTTGTAAAACATGTTGCTTTTAAATTTAATGCAAGTTCCTGTATGCATGTTTTTGTTTTATATGTTTTATTTAAATATTTCGGTAGTTATCAGTGTCATCTGTGTGTCCTTTTCAGGCTTGGATCTGTTGCTTTTCAAATATGACTGTGCATGATTTGTGAAAATCAAGATGAATTGGTGAATGACTTGAACTGATAACTATGTATTCTTGATTGTTTTTCAACATTTACTGGTGCGTATGCAGATGATCCGCCAGCACTGCTGCCGGCCGTCATAGAAGCTAAACTTCAGCAAATCTTACAGCCTCTCGCGGTGCTTCGCCCAGTTACGCAGCCTCCGCTCAATGTAAAGCCTAAACTGAACTTTTCAACACATCCATCAGCTAAGCAGTTATCGCCGGGGTTGGCTCCAGGTCGACCAGTGACGTTGGCAGGCCAGCGCAACTACGGCTCCGAGTCTAATCTCCTTGACTCGTTGTCGTTGTCCGCTGAACATGATGCTACTGTGTCTCGTGACAGTGGAAACTGGTCAAGAACTGGTATGCGTCCTGCCGGATCTGTCCCAGACCTGTTGTCACCACACCATGTCAGATTTCAAGGCGAAGAACCGCCTCCATTACCTCCTGAGAGGCCGCTAGCATCGGCTGAGAAGTCTGGTACTAGTGATGCGCAACCAGGCTACTATGACACTCCGGCGGGTACTGATGCCGATGCGTTTTACAACACTCCGCCGGTAAAACATCTGCAAGACGCAGGCGCCGGAGACTTTTACAATGTGCCACCAACCGTGCATCCAACTAACGATTCTTGCTATGACGTGCCTCCGACTGATGAGATCGATAAACGACGAAAGCACCAGTCGGAAACTGAAGAATGCAACGCAACCGGCGGAAGTGTGTACAATATACCACCAGCACAAAATGCACCAGCTGGTGGCCGCAAAAAGGAGAGAAAAGATCGAGTCGCTGGTAAAACTGTGTCACTAGACGACCGGAAATCTGGTTCTCAGACTTATGATATTCCACCCTTGGAACAACACAGTAAGCTACAGTCCCTTAATGCATTGCTGTTGGCAAGCACGACCAATGAAACCTACGACACTCCAGGACATATTGAAATCAAAGACAACATTCGTCCATCAGCTGTCCTGTCAGATCAAACGTATGATACTCCTCCTACGTCGTCCGAGCCGTTATTTACGTCTCCGCCTAACAAGCCTCATCGGGGGAAGCCGCGGCTCTCATTAGAACAGTCAGAAACAGTTCAGCATTCCGAACGGTTTTCTGGCCAAGAAACTTATGACGTTCCTTCTGCTGCATTGCATTCTTCCTCAGCTGTCAAAACCTCATCTACAGTACAGAGTCAGTGGCAATCCACTGGTGAAATGTATGATGTGCCGCCTCTGAAATCAGCTGCAGGTCGTATGTCTAACCGCATCTCTCTGTCTGGTGCTGCCGACCTGGGTGGTTTAGGCCGACCTGGCACGGCTGAGGAACAGACATACAATGTACCAGCATCTTGTGTTCCACCAGTGCCGGCTAAGAACAAACAAGCACCGCCACCAAAACCACCACGACCAACAGTTCAATTGCCAGCCCGCAATGTTGTCAGTGCCGCAGACACTTCTGTTTCATCTGTGCAAAAGTCAGATAAGATCTCGTATGATACCGGTATCTTGGAGAACGAACATCTTGAAAAGGATACAGTTGCTGAACTTCCCAGTGCTGCAGGGAGAGGTACATTAAATCACTGTCGATTTTTGATTGTTGAATTGTGTTATGATTTTGAAGAGAGACCATGGGATCTTTGGATGTGTTTTAGATATGCAGTTTGCCAGTACCACAGCCAAACAGTTGGCTGGAAAGACCCTCTAATGATAGCTTTTAATTACCATTTTCGTAGACAATGATGGAGTTGAAGTAATCTAAAAGATTAGGTGGAGCAAATGTGTTTGTTTTTTGCATCTGACATCAATGAATTTGAGCTACACATTATATATCGTACTGTTGTCTGAAATATTTTCATCAGGTCTGTTGTCTATTCGTAATGTACTGTGGTAAACTATAGAGCTTCTTCACAATTTTCTGCATCTCGTCATTGCTCGTGATAATTACCCCTGAACCATAATGTTCATTGTGTTAAAAATTGTAAGAGGTTTCTATGTGACCATGCAAGTGGAAGGGAATGACACTATTTTGGTCGTAATTATCTGCTTTTGCTTTTTTCTCATCTGGGCTTCTTGTTATTATTAACGTGTTGTGTGGTACTCACCTAAAATGACAGAATCTCTTCAGAATAACTGCGTAGAATGTTGGTCTCTAAAGAAAAGCTGTTGTAATTGTTATTGTAGGTAGGTTTCAGCAGAAGAGTTCGTTTCATTCATCCAGTGCAAATGCACCACCGTGCATTGCCAAGAAAAGTGCCGTGGTAGAAGTTCAGGAATCAATCCGGTTTACTCAGCGCAGCAAGAGCTTTAAACGCAGCATTCCCGGGTATCACTTTGATAGTATTGAGTTTCTATCATGAGATTTTCTGTTGCTGTTGATTCGTGTGTTTTATTTACATGGCACAGGATCGTTTAGGTCTTGGTTTGACATAAATCCATCACTTTTCACAAAGATATATGTCAAAAAATGATTTTTACATGTTCATTTCCATTGCCCTTGACCTTTGATTTTTTGACCTCAAATTTGCTATCCCAGTTACTCTTGTCCAGGTTCATGTCGCGGATAAATTTGAAGTTTATACAGCTTTCCAACTTCCAAGCAAATCTAAGACATTTTATTTCCAGACAACTGAACTATTGTGTGATTTTGTAAAGTGGTCCTGCGTTTATCATTAGTGACACTTTAATGTTAGTATCTTATTATTATTATTATTATTATTATTTTATTATGGAACACATAGATGGCTGAGAGACAGGATGCATTGCTTAATGTGTCCTCCTAAGGAGAGCCACATAATAATCTGTGAAGATAGCTCAGTCTGTCAATATTTTTTGTAAACGGCTTTAAAGCCATAATATTACCAGTGTTACTAGATGCAGAAGGTCGTAGTGACAACCTCTATGCATAGTTGCAAGTACTAGCCTCTCGGTATGCCCTGCAGCAGCAGACACTGTAGGGTCCCTGAAATTTTAGAAGCATCAGAACAATCATAACAAGAAGCCAAGCTGTCGCTAGGATAGCCGACCGTACTGCCAAAAATTGTAGGGGTCACGTGACCTAGGCCACGCCCAATTTCAGGGAAATTATTTGTGCCCCTGCTCTGCATTCCCAATTACAAAGCCGCCTACCAAATTCGAAGTCTCTAGCTCAAGTAGTTTTGGAGATATGTTCAATCGTATGCCAAAAGTTGTAGGCGTCACGTGACCTAGGCCACGCCCACTTTCAGGGAAATTATTTGTGCACCCGCT
>Ga0056114_1001572_pt1 | contig 10620 bp, 7 predicted proteins | sample WorMetHERISLAND1_FD_77005 | JGI IMG/M metagenome (GOLD analysis project Ga0056114, IMG submission 77005) | Marine gutless worms symbiont microbial communities from Max Planck institute for Marine Microbiology, Germany - Olavius loisae HERON... ... | reverse complement strand
TTGAACACCCCAGTTCATGTCTACAGACGCTTATTTTTGAGTGAAAATCGGCCACAAACGCCAATCCTTGGGCAAAATTTCAAACATTTCGGCAGCTGATCCCCCCCCCAGTGCTTTTAGGTCAATTCCAACTATAGATTCGAATCTCAGGCAAGTAAAGATTAAGTGTTGCTGCAGTATCTGAATCCAAGATAGCTGCCCGGCCTCTATACATGTACCTAGGCGTGTAGGTAATGCAGTCCACTGTGTAGGCCTTGCAGTTAACTCAGTTTCCATAAAACTGTCCATCGCAAGCGCACAGTGAAGTGCACTGCAGGTTTACCCTGTGACACTTGCAACTTGCAGTTCCCCTTGCAGCAGTGGTGTACCCAGGATTTCAGCATGGACGGGGTCGAGGCGCCGTAGGCGCCGAGGCCGAGGGGTGTGGGGAGTGGGGAGGGGTGTCCCCCACCCCTCCCACTGAGGAGGGGTCTGTGGAGTGGCTGTGCCCCCTCCGGCCCTCCCCAGAAATTTTTTTTAGTATTTTTGGTTGAAAATATTGCATTTTGAAGCAGCATTCTGAGTAATTAAAATACCAACAAAACATTTTTGCCCGTCAATGGGAGTTCTAACCCCCTCTTAACACCCCTCGCTACGCCACTGCCTTGCAGGTGTTCTATCACTTGCAGCCGAACAACTCGTAGCAAACCTTGGCGGCCACAGGACATTACCCCGAGCTCACCCATCAGTGTACTTTGTTAGACCGGCCATATAATGGTGATGATTGTAATATTACCTGTAATGCATCTACTGTATGTGCATTTATCATTTGTATTTTAACTGCATTATTGTCATTGGCTGATCAATGCTAGTTGTGAGCGGTATTGCAGGGCATTATTAATATTATAACCTTCGCAGACGCCGACATTTTGACGTTTTAAACGCATCTGTGGATTTGGCAAAAAGCATAGCATGTGTGGCGTCCCCCATGCAGCCGGGGTACGCTGTGAGTACAGTGATACGGTGATCAGCAACTATCTCAAACTCCAGCTTCTTCTACTTTGACAATGTTTCATCCATCTTTCATCGTAGTCTACAGGAGGCTGCACCGCTGCAGTGATTGTATGAAAGCAGTAAGCACACGAACAAGGTACAAAACGGCGCTGTAAAAGTACAGCAATCAATCTAAACTCCGGTAATAACCGACTTGTGACGAAGTAACCGACCTTGAGGTCTCCAGTGAGTGAAGGCGCTCTCCACGCACGCCTTGGTAACGCCCGGCAGCGGTTTTGTGGGGTAACCTGTCGACATACCACACCATGGCATGTGATTTGACCACAAATACGGTTTATCAAGTTAAGTTGAGTTAAACTGAGTTAGGTAGAGGGTTTAATATCCTGATCGACACATAACATGCAGGTCATTTAGGAGATTTTCAAGCAACGGCACTGCAAAACACCCAAAACCAAACGTAATTACAACAGACAACAACGCAAAAACCTAAACAACCATTCAAGAAAACTACTAACATACTAAAGTACTGGCATAACTAAAACCAAATGATGCCAAAGTCTGATTTAGGGGCTTCTTACGCCATCTGGGCAGTAAACGGATCACGCCTAGCCCTATTCTAAATGAACATCCCGGGACCACGAGAGGCACCCGCTAAGGGCGATCGAAAAACACTAAACATCAGTAAAACCGATAATACTTAGCAAATCAGCACATCGCGAATACATCGACTGCCATTAGCATGGTCAGACAATAAATTTTAAGGCTCAACCCTTCCCTCAATCCCAGAACATCCATATTACGACGAAAAAAACAAACGTGAAACCTAGCAAATTTGGCATATTGACCTGACATGGCAAGGCGACATTGACATATACGCACATGGACCCCATCCCCAAGAGACGGGCCGGGGGCCCAGCACTCTCTTAAGCCGGCGACACACGTCACAGAAACTGGTACAATAAACTAGTCCCAGTCGTCTGGTACCAGAAATTTACACGTGTGTTGGTCAATCTGGTACCAGATTTTTCTGGCACCAGATTCTGGAACGGAATAGAACACAGCTCTATTCCATCACAGAAACTGTGAGGCACGTGACACAAACCGTGCAACGTTTCATCGAAAATAATCCTACAGCAGTAAAATTCAATTGACTAATGTTAACGCATGAGTAGATACACACTCGAGACTGGAACATCAACGGTGTACACCGTTGATGTTCCAGTCTCGAGTGTTTCTAATATGTGTAAATTATAGCGACTTTTTTCGCTAAACTTTAAAATGCGAACTTTACTATTGTCGCTTCTTTTGCAAACTATTATCGACTGAACTTCGATTAGCGAAGAATTAAAACTTATCACAAATATTCATGATTATTTATACGAATTTACTCCACCGTATCTGACATGATCGTATTCTACTCTCGCTCCGGCTCCATTCGCGTTTTACACCGTGAAGTACAGAGCCAACCTACCGTCACGCTCCGGTTTGCAATGCCGCAATGAAAGCGAAACTGAAACTGTCATTAGCCCGTGAAAATTCCCGTCGTACCGTGCCTCGCCGCGCCGTATAGCCTACAGCCGGCGATAAACGCCATCTGTTGTCGCCGGCCGACACTAAACTGCAGGAACGATGCGGAAGTAAAAATACTAAAATGAAAATGGTTGGGACCGAAAAAGTCAAAACAGGGGATAAACACATTTCACACATCCTGACCCTGACGGATATTGGTGTTGCCGTTTAGCTAAGTGACATAGACTGAAATAAGTGTGCGCCTGCCCCACCTCTCCCGTACCCGCTCCCAGCCCAATGCCATAGTCCATAACTATTTGCCGTACCAGTTTATCGCTGCGGACAACGGTAAGATGATCCGATCGTTTTCAGTTCTGTTTTCCAATCCCGCGAATTTCGCCCACAGTTTTCGCCGTGCATTTTCCCTGCAATCTCCACTGCGTCGCCACAGAACCCCGATAAAAGCGCATCAGCACGTTAGTTCCAACTCCGAGTGGCGCCGCGCGCAGCCAATAAATTGCTCCGGTCGCTGTAGTGCCTGCGCGCGGCGGGTACCTGCTAGGCTGCAGTCAGTGCCAGGCAGTGCGCGGCCGTTGCACCTGTAATCAATTCACGTCGGCTGCAGCAGCTGCAATGGGTGAGCGACCAGTGTGATGTACTAACAGCGGACGTGATTTCTGATGTCACCGCTAGTACAAACGGCTAACAGTAACCATGTAACCATGCACACGCCATCAGCATGGGCTCAGTGGCTGACGTCACAGTGACAGTGTTTTATATTTAGTTTAATCAATTTATTTCTGTTGTATATGTTTTTGCTACCATTCGCGGTGAATTAAAAATTGTCAAATCCCGTCACACTCACATGCTAACGATCAGCATATAATACCGTGTTTAGTCATCCATAACAGCCCACCCACCGCAAGACTACCAAATATACGTAGTAATTAGTTTCTTTATTCAAGACTGACAAACGCAGCCCATATACAACGGCTTGCAAATGGCAGTTTCCGTTGTACGGATTTTCAAAGTTTGTTTTTGGTCGTGGGTAGAAATAACGTAGGCATCTGCTGTTGTTTAGTACGGAACTTCAAAAGAAGGACTTACATATTTTCAGTGCGGCGTTCAGCTAAGCCGGGTTGGCTAGTTTATAGATCATAAGACAGTGACACATTGTAACCAGTATAACCACCGTGTATAATTTTAATGCACGGTTTTGTATATATTACTTTTCATTCGCACATCGTTTTGTCAGTATTATGAACTCTTTTGGGGCACCTTGTGGCTACTTCTTAAGCTCTGCCCCCGTAACTACGGGAGTCTGTGGCACCCTGAACACTGTATACTGAATCGCTATACAGCGTGGACCAAAAAGTACAAGAACCATGAAATGAGGTGCGAAAGATATCATGATTCAGTGTGGCTCTCATTTTGGTCAGTCATGTGATATTTTAACGTGTCAAAATGTCGCCGTCACATAATGAGTGGCGGATTGTCGCTATATACAGAGTGGGCCAAAAAGTAATACAATATTCAGCGTATATAAGGTCATAAACTACTGGCCGGAATCGACATTTTTGACCCACCCTGTACAGCTAGGTTATCAGGTAACTCGATCGCATTTTGCCGACCGACGATCACTGAAGTCATCACCGACATTGTCGACATCGCCGGGTCAGTCGCCGGACAATGTTCGGTTGTTTAACCGTGAACTGCACACAGATCTTGAACCTGTACTGAACTAAGTGTGCACTGGTGTTCTGTTTTAGTTTCGTCCGCTAGATTTAGCTGATCACACTTAGCTTTTTAGTCCACGTTAAACTCCTGTATCGTATCGTATTACGCATCAGAGACACAGTCTGGTAGATACAGAGACGGACGGACGTCTCGTTTCGTCACCAGACGTTCACGTAGTGCAGTGCTCGGCTAAAATGTTGGTGATTCTTAAGTAGACAGAACGTCGGTGGGAAAGCTATGGGTTCTGGAGTAACGGGGAAGGCCAGAACCTTGAAGAGTTGAAGTTCAGTTCAGTTCAATCTCTTCAATAGTTCTCGGATGAAAGTTCAAGTGTAACTGTGTAAGGGTAGCCTGAAAACATGAGTCTTGAGCCCTGCTTGAAACTGACTGCGACTGATGGACGGGGAGCGAAGGTAAAGCGGCAGTGAGTGAAGGTATAATGGTTACTGATAGGGAAGACCCTTGCCTCAAAGTCGTCCTTTCTGCCCTGCGTAAATTGCACGACTGTGTAAATGTGCAGGGCAGTGGGCTTCAAACGACTGCCTCCCTGGTCTCGCCACTGCACGGATTTTTTAAAGTTCAAAGACATATTTGCGATGGTCAGCGGTAAATGTTGGGTGAAATCACAGGTGTGCAGCGCTTACCTGGCGGCAATAATTCATTGTGTCACTAACGACGTTATTTATACGACGCCAATCAATCGTTGGCACGCCAATAACGGTGTCGCACGCGCGATGGTCGCACTGATAACCTATCAGTTAGTCGTCAGCTGCGTGGCCAGGTAGGGTTAAGTAATACAGGTAACAAAGGTGCGTGGCATACCTTGGCAGGATGTGTTGTGGGACGGCGGCGGCGGTGGACTCCACGGACTGCGAGAGTATGGCTCGGATACTGAAAATACACGACAGATAAACACGACAAACTGTCAACTCAAAGCAGATGAAAGACTTTGTGTTATCAGAAACATGATAGCATACACAGAAATAAAGGGGAGGGAAACACACTGTTCAAACTTAGCATAGTAAAAATACCGGATGACAGATCGAGGATAAGATTCAACTCAAACTATTTTTACCGCGCGATGCTACGCAGAGCGCGGTATTGCTATGGTATGTCGTCTGTCCGTTTGTCCGTTTGTAGCGTTGATAGATTGTCATCACACATACATTGAGATAGTCATTATGCTTTAAATGACTTCGCCGGATTTTCAATCTTATTATATATTACTTGGCAAGAGGTCCAGAGGCCTATTGGAACCTGAAGCAAATAACAATCAAAGAGTCATTTCATTGGTTGTAGTCAAAACACGCTGCACTGCGCGGTTTCCTTGCGCCAGCAGCACACTGCTCTTGTTCAAAGAAAGTCGCCATGAAGTCTCGTCAGAGACGTGCCATGGGTCATATACTCAATCGCCGGTCAAATAAGTATAGTAATATCGCATGTATGGTATATAATCGGTAGGCTAATGTCGTAAAGTTGAAAATTTTGACATTGGAACCAACCTACAAAATGTCTCACAGAAACGATGCAATATATAACATGTGTATAGTGTGGCAATTTCGTGGCAACATGCATTCGTATAGACTTCAGATAGCTGCTAAAACTCGCTTCTTATACCTTATGGGCGTTTACCATTCATCGGTTGCCATAATGTTGCATTTTGTCAGTTCAGTACAGCATTCTAATGAAATCGCGAGCCTGAAATATGCAGACACACGCTAATGGTTGTGCACTGACTACAATGATAATACTGCTGTTGTCTGTGTGCTCCTTAAATGAACTTGGGTTGACATTTTGTGACATCTGCTCGAGTCAGGTGAGACGAGTGATGAAGGGAAGGTTGTTTACCTGGCGAGAACATCATTCCAGGCAGCTGGAAAGAGCACGGCGTCCGGCAGTAGAAGTCTGGCGGGGACGGTTTGCTCACAATCCCGCCGTGCATTGACGATTTCATCAGCTGCAGCTCCAGCTTGTCGATCGGTCGTCGTAGGCCCGCTGTATCAATCTATTTCCGCCTCTAATTGCGCCGGGCCAAGTCGAAACAGCTTGACGTTTCCGGTTCTCGATATCGATCCGCTTTTCGACGCGGCGGCGGCGGTCGAAGTTGTTCCGGTGTGGCGGCGTGGTAGGTAACTCAGTTGACTTCCGGTTGTGCTGGCGAAAGAGAGAGAGGAAGTCGTTGGTCGCCGACGGTCTGTTGTCGTGCCGGAGAGCGTCACGTTCAGACCAGGCAGCGACTGGCGACCGACGGACGGACGGACGGACGTTGCTTGCTACTTCCTCTTCCGACTTCCCGACGACGCCCGGCGATTATCGGGCGACGCGACGCGCCGTCGGCCTTTATACGCGCCGGAGTCGATTTCCGATAGGCTGAGTTGGCCACTACCGGCGTCGCTTCCGTCCCCGCTGCGATGCGTCCGGAGGCGTGGTCGGCTGCTGTGACTGACAGCCCGACGAGTGTGCGTTCTTCCCGGCGCCCGATCACTGGCCGGCCCGCTGTGTTGATTCATATATTCGTGGATACTGGAGGCGCCGATGAATGGAGATGGCGTGATGCCGCGCGAATCGATGTCGATATCGACTCGCTCTTTCATCGACGACGATACGGCGCCGCTGATGGGCACTGTTTTTGATTCAACGTGCAGAGAATGCTGGTGCGGCGAAGTCGCGCGATGCTCGAGTGGCGTATCGTAGTAACGCGAAAATCCGCCAGTCAGTGTCCTACTAAGCCGCATCGCCGCCGCGACTAGTGTGCTTAGCAGTATCTCTGGTGTCAGTTAGCATTGTGTTACTGCAGTTCTTCTAGTTAGATAGTTAGATTACAATGTAGTGGACTGGATGTTGTGCCGTGAAATTTTGTTTTAGAATGTCAACAGTTAAGATGTTGTCGAAACTTGGCGATTTGTTTTGGCTTTTCTGATGTATTAAAATTCTTTTGCACATAATGTCATCATCCACCTTTGAGTAATTTGTCTGTGCTTTTTGCTGCTATAAGTTCGAATTTTATCTGAATTTCGCGTGATTTCGAGGACATGGGAAAAACAACGGCTAAATTAATAAAAAAGGATAGACCCATATAGGCCAGTCAGCAACAGTATTATAAAATTTGTAGCCCATTTTCACTGTATTCAGCGATGCATGTTATACGTTGACATTGCTGGGCGTTCCTCCGCTAGGAGGCTACAATCAGAATACTGTGGGCAAAATGACGATTTTTTCAACCTCTATACGCAAAAATATCTCGCAAGTGGTAAGTAATACGGCAACGGTTACTACTAATTATCAATAGGAAATCGCATATCGTATTGATTTGCATAGATTTCTTCGATAGGAGCCTTCATACACGCACTGCTGTCGCTCGCTTGCCTTTGCGTCAGCTAGGCTTTCTTGTCATTATTACGTTGAGTTTAGATTTACGTAAAATTCAGTGCAGACACGTAAACAGAAAACTATACAGTCACACATTCGACATTCCATGCAAACAGTTGCACAAAGTTCATTTTATGTGCGTCCGTCTGTTTCCTGACAATCGAAGCTTACATTACAATAAAGTGAAACATCGCGTTAAAATGAGCGCATTCGGACGACGACTGTAGTATACATAAAGCCCATCAGAACAACAACCCAGGTCAACCACAGATAAATTCAACTCATGACCAAGTCTGACAACGATAGTAACAACTATAGTCTACACCTCGCTTAATTATTTTCCCAGGTGCGATTTACATAGGGGCCTACATACACGTGTTGTATGTGTGGTAGGCATATACAAGGCATAAAACGGCGTCTGCCATCACTGCAGCTTTGTGGCAGTGTTGGTAGAATGCCTGATTGACACACAATAGTTTTGGTCAATCAATCAATCAATCAAGAAATTTTTAAGGTGGCAGGCTGAAGTAGCAAGATGATGGTGTGAACGATTCGAGTTGCATATGCGACCTAATCGTTTTCCTATCATTTTTTAAAATATTTTCAATGAAGACAGGCAGCTTCTTCAGTTGGTGTATGTATTTTATGTGCCACTTTCTCTTCCATTTTGTTGCTTATTCAGTGTAAGATGTCGCTGCATATACAAGTCGCACATGGGAAAAAATTTCGCTTACACCTCAGGTTGGTGCATGCCGTGCTCAAATGTCGCTCTGTCTAAAGCGCTTAGTATACTCTAATGTTGCAAGGCGAATGTAATCGAACTCTATCGATCAGCTGGTGTCGACGTGAGTGATCGAACGCGCAGCGAACAGTCACTGTCACTGACTCGGTAGCTTTAGTAGTCCAACTCCAACCCATCAACACATCTCTGTAGTATCACATCATATTGACTACCGGTAGCACGAAACAGCTCGTATATGACGTGCAATTAAGCACATTGGAAAAAAATTATGCTTGAATTCAGATTTGTTGTCACGTATAACACAATTTAACGCCATCGCCGATTTTGTCTAACGAAATCGAGCGAATGGTTAGTGCAAATAAAATACTAATAAAATATTATCATATTATCCTGCCAATTCGCAATAGTTCGCTATCTGCAGTGAAGACACAGGTCCACACTGAGATTACCCTGCTGGCCTGTCATGAAGTGAAATCCGTGACAGGGTCATAATATAATACTGACGGCGGGGTTACGGATGAGACATGCCCGTGGGGCTGACTACTGACAGCACCAGAGGGCTACAGCGAGCGTATTGGGCCAGTCAAGCGCGGATACATCGATCCGCTAATGGAGCCGACGGCAGGTATAGCACTAGCTACGGGGCTGTCAGCGGAGCTGCGGAGGCAGGCAGATCATTCTGATCATAGATGCGTGACTGGCTGTGCGCTGACGCGTGACCGCTAGCTGCAATGCCACGTCACAGAGCGTCGCTAATGCACGCCACAAATCACCCTCTCCTCTTCACGTCCGTCCATTCACCGAAATATCGACCAGCATCGACGCCTGTAATATCACGTACATAGAGCAGGGTAGCGTAGTAGTGATTTTAACCCGTTGACGCCCACTGTTGCCATATGGTACAGCTATAAAGCAGCATCCTGTTCCAGACCGGGTTAAGCCTTCATTTGTACTTTTTGACATCTGGGCACTCTGACGCTCAGGGCTGAGCGTCAGAGTGCCCAGATGTCAAAAATTACAAATGACGGCTTAACCGGGTTTGGCACAGGCTGCTTTATAGCTGTACCCGTATGGCAACAGTGGGCATCAAAAGGTTAACTGATACACCAGACAGAAACGGCTCAGAGCAGTAATTATGGCACAGGATATTTGCATATATCGACAGGCTACGGCGTTAGAGTTGGGCTATTTCACAGAATTTGCGGTTAGTAGATGAATGGCGAAGTTAAAGTTAGGCATTAAAGTTAGTTACATTAAAGTTAGGCCATAACGTTACTGAGACGGAAAATATTTTTGGATGTCGGTTGTATGTGTGTGGATTAACACTTTCCGCATTTTCCCTTAAAATTTGCAACCATTTAAAGGCGTAGCGGCACAAAATCTGATGATAGCTTTCTCTACCCTTCCTGCCTCATCAAGAGGCGTACCGGCGACCGCTGGGGGGTCAGCCCTCAGCCGATCCAGGGCGCCGCTCAGGAGGGGCGAAAAATTGCCTGGCATAACAAAAAAGGACAAGTACATTCTGATATTTGCATAATATTTCTTACAGTGTACACTGTACATGTGTAGTAGCTACTAGTATGATTTTCATATTAAATTTTGTTCTTCGCGATCAATTTTTTGCTGTACTTAAGTTTTTGCATTAGGCTCTGCCGCCACCGGTGTTGAACTGCGGGGTACAGAAAAAGTTGAAAAACCCTATGAATTTTCAAGAGACAGCAGCGGATTTGTCTGCCTTGCAAGCATCTTCTTCAAAATCGTCATGAGATCTGTCACAGCAGTAGAAGAAGGAAGACGTTTACACTGGAAGGTGCCAGTAGCACGACGATCAAGAAAAAAGAAGAGAGAGAATGCCTTATGCGATGCCTGGAGAAAAAGTCACCGATGAAGGCTTGTCTGCAGAGGCAGAAAGAGAACGTGTCTTGAAAAATACGGTAGAATGTTGGATTGTTTTCTCGGCTTAGAGATTGGGACACAAAATTTGTTTTGTTGAATGTTTCCGAAGTCTTTGCCATCCCCCGACAACATGAGAAGGAGGTAATGAATGATATCTTGAAGAGAAGCAGCAATCCAGTAGGCCTAGTAGCCACTGTGTGTATGCTGGAAATCAGAGATGGAACCGGGTCAGCGACACTGACCCGTGACCCGACCCGTGACGCCAGTGACCCGTGATCCTGATTGACCCGGACTGACCCGGGGTCTTGCATGTGTATTACAGTGTACATTGGCTGATCAAATTTCGTGCTGTTAACGCTGTTTAGGTAAACTAC
>Ga0056114_1001571_pt1 | contig 10622 bp, 6 predicted proteins | sample WorMetHERISLAND1_FD_77005 | JGI IMG/M metagenome (GOLD analysis project Ga0056114, IMG submission 77005) | Marine gutless worms symbiont microbial communities from Max Planck institute for Marine Microbiology, Germany - Olavius loisae HERON... ... | reverse complement strand
TTTTGGTACCAATCGATTTCTCATATACGACTTCCTATAGGCTCTCAATAGTAACTTTTGCTCTAGGACGCACCGTTTAGCCACAATACATAACGTCACAGACAGACGACAGACAGACAGACAAACTCAACACTGTAGCATAAGCTCGACCGTTAGTACGGTCGGCTAAAAACTGAACAAATCCTCTGGTGAAGTGTGTTCGACGATATGTATATCATGTGCCGGTGATCACGGTCTTGGTTTGATCTAGATCAATCGACTTTTGAAGAAGACATGCGCGAAAGACGATTTTTACATTTTCGTTCCCAGTGACCTTGACCTTTGACCTTTAGACCTCAAATTTGCTCCCTTATTTACTCTTGTTCAGCGCTGTGTCCACTTAAGTTGAAATATCTATGGCTGTCCTATTTCGAGAAAATCGGCGGCACGTGGCGGACGGACAGACGGACGGGATGCAACACTTAATGCGGCCCACTAGGAGGGCCGCTTAATAAGGCGAACGAAGATGAACATGAAATATCAACGCCTATGTGACTTGCTTGAATAGTAAGTGATTTCATTGGCAGTAGAACATTTCGGGTGATTCCTGTTGTTCGCTGGGTGGTGGATGGTTTGGGTTAAAGGCATTGTCTCATCGACGTCGTTCATGGGATGACAGTCAGTTTTGAGCGGATAGTTGGACAGGGGCTTAACCAGTCAGACGCACCCGATATCAGGCGGATATGAGATAATATAAATACAGAAACTAGAAAGTCCACAATGGAGGGCAAATATGATATCGATGAGTGTTCTTGTTATCTCGACAACGTAGGCGCTGCAAGCCCGCTCAGCTGATCGTGAGCGTATAGTGTGCTGGCTGACTGAATATTGACAGACACTTACCGCGTCGATGACCGAAACAGTGAGCAGAACTTCGGTATGCTCGTCCTGCCAACAACATGCACCGTTGTCAAACTCGTTATGTAGTGCAATTAACGGAAAAAAGATTTTTTTAAATTCGAAAAATCAAAATGGCGACCGGCTGCCAACTCTGAAAGAATTATACCGCCATCTCTTGGTGAACAGTCATCGTGGTAAAACATCAAATATTAATGTAAAACTTAACAGTTTAAACTGTGTTTTTTTGTATTTTTTTCTGTATTTTTCTATTTTTTCTGTATTTTTTTTTGGGGGGGGGCAATTCCTGATGACATTGTGTATGATTGAGTGCGTAGTGCAATTTGACACCAGCTACGCGTGAAAACAACCATTGGGGGGACACAAGAGGACCACAGTTCTCATGGGGGCAGTGGCTCCCTGACCCTGACCACCCCGTAGAACCGCCAAACGGTTCTGACTCAATATTATATCAACGTTTACTAGCGACACTGTACACCACAACAACGTACAAGTCTCTTGAGATGATTGAGATCAAACTCCAGATCGATGATGACGGCGTGAGACGGGTCATGAAGTGGTCGAACTTGACTGTCGTATTTGGCCAACAAGTCGGCATGCAACCTCTTCTCGCCGTCTGACGCTCCTGTATTATTCATTAATTAAGCAGTTATTTACGATACAGCCCTGATAGGAAATGGTATCTGGGGTATCACATTTTCGCATGACTGTTATGGTGACGTCACGTGACCTGAAAGGTCAAGGTCATGGTCCAGATATGTTTGGATGCAAATATTTTGAAGAGCGTTAGAGATAGCATTGGACAGACTCCGTGTTCTTTGAACATTTTCTTGTTAATTTAATAATTTATTATGTATTGTTATTATCATCGTAATGATATTGATCCTGTTGTCATTACATCATCATCATTAACAGAAGCTTACGCACTACGTGACCATCGATAATCGAGGACAATCTGTTCTTCCTGTTTACCCGCAGTGAATCTGCCACATGGCGTCTGAGTTCATGATAATGTAGCCTATAGACTGTGAGTCAGATAAACCGGACACTGTTTGTCATAACTTTGGTGAATGTGAACTGATTTTTTCAAAATTCGTTCACCTGAAGATTCATGCGGAAACGTTCTATGTAAAGACTCCCACCTCACCTGGAATGTGTTGCTACACTACCCAGATTCAAAAATGCTAGCTACTTGTACAGCATACACAATAGACTGCCGTATTCCAGTATTTAATAGTTTGATAGTTCACAGTTGCATTGAAAGATACCTATAGGCCTATAGAAAACCATGTACATTCATCAGCGAACACAAACAGAAAATTTTTCTGCAGTGAACGCTTGCAGCTTATACACACATGCATGGTGGTAAGTTCATTATGTCCAAACGACTGATCTCCATTGCATGTATCCAGGCATAGCGGTGCACGACTACGACGTAGGCTATATCGTATGTAATTAGTGGGTCAGTAGCATGTCTGGGTAGACATAGACATGTTACTGCATGACGCGCACTGATTGCTGTTAGTCATCCGTGAAGAAAGTGTCGTGTGAAGTTTTGACTTTGGCTAAGAGTGACAGTGCTCCATTGCACGGAGCACGTGAAACGGTTGGGACGTCAGATTACAGAAGTCATCTATAGCCAGATTTGTGGCTTCCTAACAGTCATATTAACATTCAGCTGACCACGCAATCAATGACATTTTAACAATATAAAGCAACGGACGATTAAACACTGTAAACAGTACAGGTAGTAGTCGACTATATTTACAAGCGCAGCTGTGATGTAAAAATCAATGTTTTACATTAGGTGTCGTGGATATGAGCATCACAATGAACAGATAATGTATAGTCTAGAATGTGAGTCAACATTCAACAATAATTAGCCTACATTTCCGCGTCAACGTCACGATGCATTCAATAAGCATGAATAAATCACGCGTTGGACATGCCACAGCCTATAAACAGAGCCGTGCATTTATTCCTAAACACATGGCGCTGCCTATAACGAATAACGAAACTTCATTGTTTGAGCTCGTGTAGGCCTACATGTGCGTATTGGAAGTGACTGATGTAATAATAACAAACAAAATGTCTACGCGTTTTACGGCATATTTAATTAGGTTACGTTAGTGAATTCAGACGTAAATATTAGGCCCCATACTCCCTTCCTTTACTGATAGATTGAGCTGGCTTCTCGTCAGATTTTCAGCACGCAAAACATCTCATTATCGCCTCATATAACACAAGAGACGATAATGAAATGTGAACTCTACTGTACAATTTTATATGTTGTGCAATTTAGCAGTTTCGCAGTTTAGTTAGGCCTATATACTCCAGCCTGAGCACTGCACGTAGCCGAGCTGCCACGCAGAGTTTCACGGAGGATTTCTGAGGTGATTCGGGGACGACTTTTCGTTGTTTTATTTTCTGCCACAAGAACTGGTTTGTCGCTGTCGATTACACGTTTATTCTCATCCTGCCTCTTCCTTCTCGATATCATGCCGTGGAATCATATTCGCGCGTGGTCGAACTTGTATTGTATCTCGTCGACTTCGTGCCAGACATAATCGAGGTCCGTAGCAGCTGAGGAAGCGACGGTATGTCTACATCTATCGTTGCGCCACAGTTAAACCGCTGATATCACGATTCACGATCATTCACCCCCAGAGAACACAACCCCCGCGGACAATCGTTTGCCTGTAATGTAGACCATACGTCCGCTTCACACCTTTATGAAAACAGATTGATGACATATCATGAACAGTCTGTCATCTGCCGATCGTTGGAGATGCGTCAGCCGTCGAGGTCATTCAGTGCATAGATGTAAAAAACATTTTTTTTGTGTTTTTTATAAAAGTTTAAAAAACATTTTTTATGTTTTTTTATTTTTAAAAACGTTTTTGTGCTTTTTTAATGTCGTGTTTTTGTTGTAGTTAAAACATAAACGTACAAAATTGTGTCGCTTATGGCCTTGTTAGAGTTAGACATACTCCATCCTGGACAGAGCGAGTGTTTTGTAGCAGTAATTATTGACTTTATTTGATTCGTATTGACGGTGCTTCTTACTTCAATGGATACTATAGTTTAATGTTTTATGCATGTTTTTAATGTTTTTTATAAAAGTGAAAAAAACATGTTTTTATGTTTTTTTATTTGCAAATTAATGTTTTTAATATCTATGATTCAGTGCGAGATAACTTCTGGATTAAAAGAACGATTAGTTGTTACTGCCGGTGTAATATAGGCCTATTATTTTGACCCCGTGGGCCGTGGCTCACTGAACCCCTCCCCCCGTTCCAGCAAATATTTTGAGCCGGAACGGCGCTCCGGTAAATATTGCTTCACAGCCGGATACTGCAGCGTTCCGGCAAATCAGAGAGTAAGTTACCTTTTGCACAAAATTTGGTCAATTTCTTCTCAGGAAAAATGATTGAAATCGTTGCCGCCAGATGTCAGATTTTAATGCTAAAATGCAACAAATTCGATTTCGGATGTGGCTCCGCTTACAGCGTTCCCCCAGACCTCTAGCTGGGTTTAAAAGGGCCTACTTCTAAAGGAGGGAGGGACAGAAAGGAAAAAGGAGAGATACGGAAGGGAAGGAGGGGTAGGAAGGAAGGAATGGGTCGAGGGCGTGATGGAAAATGGAGGGAAGGGAAGGGAAGGAGAGGAGAGAAGGAATGAGAAGTGAAGGGAAAGAGAAAGGGAGAGGAAAGAAAGGGAAAAGAGGAGGGGAAAGGGGAGGAAAGGAGGAGCGGTTCCGGCAATTAAAATTTACGACCACACCCCTGCTGTTGCAGTGGCGCAACTGGAAATCGGTGCCCCGATAAAATATCCAGACTGGCTTCCGGCCTCCTCTGTTCATTCGCCTATCCTTGTCCATATATTGGGCTTCCGCTGATACACAGATAGTTGATCAGGGTCCTAGTTTCTTAATGCGACGACTTTGAAGATTGTGACGTCACGAATATGACGTCATAGTCACGTGTCGTCATCGATTACGTCACCAATCAACGCGCCATGTGCAATTTCCTATAGGCTGCCTACTGTATTTCACACGAACGCCTAAATCGCTTAGTTTCCGAGATATTTAGCATCGAAGTTGCGGACAGACAGACAGACAGACACATCGACTGATAAAAAAGGTCGCTTAAAGCTTAGCAGCCGCGCGAGCCATACCTGTCAACAGGAATGCGGTCGATTGTAGCAGCAGCAGTGTTGTCAACATCGTCGAATCTGTCTGACAAAATGCCATTGTCTTGTCGCAGAGTGTCCTGTCAAACATATTATAGACCTAAAACAACTGCGCATCGAGTGCCCAACTGACTAATCAGCTGTCAGCATTGATTATTGTCATGGCAACTGTCGATCGCGGTGAAACAGTTGATTCAACGTCTGTCCACGCCACACCCACGAGATGTCAATAACGCGTCCACTTGACACCGGACGTAATGTGTTCGCTCCAGTTGTTATGCGTTTGCCAATAAATAGCCACAATTACTCAAAATATCAATGAACTGTATATGCTGTGTCGTGAACGTGACGGAAAAACTTACTATAAACCTTCTTGTGATGTCTAAACTTGTGCAAGTTGTGTGTGATGTGGGTTCCCGTTAAAGGTTGTTATTTTCATCTTAATTATTGACCTTCGACATCTAGTTTTAAATCATATTTTTTGCTAATCTTTTATTAAATAGTAATCCAAAAATCACCCAAACTTGTTTCTGTTTCTTTTTACGTTTGTCTTTGGTTATAAAATTTAACTTCACCGAAAATCGTATTTCATTATTGGGCACTAGCCTAATTGGATTGGATACGCTATAGAAGTTGGACTGGAGCAAACCATTGGCTAGCATTATGCGATAGAACTTCTGTGTAAGCTTCATACGTTATTCTTATTATGTGTGCCAGTTTGTATACCGTATTTTAGGGTGCTACCGAACTTCAGCCAAACTTGTGCGAAAACTTTGTCAAATACAAACCGATCTAAAATATTATCATACAATGTGTTTTAAAACACCAAGTTTCATATTCATCTATATCTCTCTGACTGATAGATTTACACAAAAATTGCAGTGAATATAGGCCTACCGGAGAAAATAATGGTAAATTATGACTGTGTAAAGATTACAGATATTCATTGAGGCCGATGGCGTGACGTCACATTTGACTGGCTGAAGTTGGAGCAAGTTTACAGCAAGCCAAAGATGAATTTAAAACAACAAACAGCTTCTCTTATTCAACGGCTCTTGTCCGTCTCATGCGTTGTGTATAGCCAACTGGAATCGAATAAATTTGTGAGATGATTAACAATAGATTTCAGTCAGGCACTCGATGCTGCTAATCAGGAGGTTTTGGTAGGCCTACAGAATAACAGAAAGTCGCCCGACCAGACTTACCGGCGACGATAATATACACCATGTACCAAACGTAGTCTATAGTCCTGTTTATTACTGGTCGACAACAAATGTGCAAAGTAGATGGTATTTTGGTCACGCGATGCGGTATACCAAGGTAAAAACGTCACATTTTAGCGCACTTTAAACTACAGTATCGTGTCACATTTTCCGCTAATCAAATTGTAGTTCGTTTCCCGTCTCACACCGTGGTTGCACGAAATTAAGCCCTCGCTACACTACCTTGTGAAATAAAAAAAATTATAAATTTCCCCAAATCACTATAATCACAACATATACATATGCAAAAACTTATCTTTAAAAAACAACTTTTTTTACTAATTTTTTTATTTAAACTAAATGTTTAGTTTTAGATACACTTCCGGTGTTTGTAAACATAATAAGACGATAGCCTACTGTCGTACAGGATGGGCCAAAAATAAGCTTCACACTCTTGATCATATCTTCACCAAACATTAATGGATTTTACAGATTAATATTTCAAAAGGTAATATACAGACGCAGTTAAATTGTGGTGGTATATTTAGTAACCACTTTATTACAGACTTATTCCATTCAATATGCCGGTGAATCTTTTTGAAAATCTGTCAATATTTGGCGAAGAGATGGACAAAAGTTTGCGGCTTACTTTTATGGGCCACCGTGTAAATCAGCGACAAACTGACAAAGGTCAGTATCGACGAACAGTAAATCAGTAATGCATCGCAACAGAGTACAGACAGCTTACACTGCCCGATGACTCCACGGATCGATGTACCACTCTGCTTACTTTGCTTCATTTTTAGCGCGCTACAGTAGTAGGGCGATAACATATAGCGCGCTATGAATATATTTGCAAAATTTGTGGCATAAGTATCGCCGAAATGTCGACTGATGCGAAACTATTGTCACCATTTTTAATTTCGATGTGTCATTACGCCGTTAATTAACTGGTGCGATAAACTACCATTGCATTTATATTTACTGTTTTATTGCCGGTTGTCGTTACAGTACCAGGTTAGTTATTCATCGGTCACGTGACCATTGAATCGATTCGCCATAGGCCATTCCTTTGGAAAAGGTGGTCCTTTGGAACCGAGCGTCTCTCTCCAGCTGTTTACGAGACATTGCGGTCAATAGCACTGTTTGTAGCAAAGTATCTTAAGTAAGTAATGAGATTCGGATGCAGTTCCTGCCGCAGACGCGGTACAGCAGCAGACGTCACAGTGAGCATGCGCGGGCGTTGTCATAGTTACGACTCATCACGCTGGCGCCAGAAGGAGACGAGTACGGCGTCCTGGAGGTGAGGATTACGTAAGCCGTTGATGGTCATCCAGACAGCGAAGAAAACGAGCACGATGAACGAGATCACGAACAGTAAACGATCAATCACATTCGCCAGGGCGCGCCACTCTTCAGACATCTCTGCCTCGTCGTCAACAGATTGCTGGCGACGTGTAATCTACAGCATATCAAAGTGTTCATTCGAACCGACATAGTTAATTCCTTTGACGCCCACTACTGCCATATGGGTAAAGGTACATCCTGTGCCAGACAGGGTTAAGCCGTCATTTGTAATTTTTGACATCCGGGCACTCCGACGCTCAGCCCTGAACGCTTGATTGACGGCTTAACCCGGTCTGGCACACACAGAATGCTTTATAGCTGTACCCATATGGCAACAGTGGGCGTCAAAGCGTTAAGCCAGTGTCCTATCTAAACTGTGACCGATGACGTTGAACACAAACACTCTTAATAATCAAATCCAAATTTATAGATATACGTTGCGTAAAGATACGTGCACGGACAAATCGAATACCACATGACAAAATTCAATGAACTTCACCCAAATCACTTCAGAAATTTTTTTATTGCAACTCTCAACTAACATTGATAGAGCGTATCAGTGAACATGCTGTTTTCAGTCTTCTGCAGTGTTGCGGTCTTATTGGAAATTTCAAATGACAAAAATCTCTCGAACTAATCAACCGATCGACTTGTTGTTTGATACTAGTGTATGGTTTTCGGGGGACGGCGGATCGAATGGATCTACTTCCGGTTGGATCAAATGAGGCGGCCAGTTCCTCATAGGATACTGGATGAACAAACTGTCGTGAACATACGATTGTGAACTGTGACGAGCATCAAATCTACCCAAAGTGTACGAGTGTACCCAAACAAACGACATTTCCTACGAACGGCAACGGGTCACGGGTCAACCCATGTGACTTGTCCAGAAACGTGACCCATTTTACCCAGTTACTGACGATCCATTGCCTGTTCTGCTGTAGTTGTACGGTATGAATACTAAAACGGAATACCTTTCGCAGTTCGCAGAGAAGTTGTTCCACTTGTGGTTTCAGCTGGCAGCCGTTGCAGTGCAACGTGCCCGTGACGTCACCGGTAGAGTTAGTCGAGTAGCGAGGAAGTTTGTTTGGAACAGCCTTGGCCGAGGTCGCTGCCAGTGTGCTGGACGCAGGGTCACCGTCAACACGCACGGCAGGTGTGACATGATTGTCCTGATGGCTGACCACGGTAGACTTGGGTCTACTGGGCACCGTGACGCACAGCAGGCGACCGACACAGCCGAGCACGATCGCGCGTACACATGACGGCAGCGCAGTCGTGCTGACGGTGTGAATACGAACGACGATGACAGAGACAATAACTGACACCGTCGACATCACCATCGTCCCCATCACGAACAGACCTAGGCACAGTCACTCGCGCGTCCGCAGGTGCGGTCAATTTTGACGGCTATGTTACTGGTATAAAATATCTCACTGCGAGGATGTACGCCGACGAACAAGTCGGCAAGGTCTATAACAGGAGACGCCATATCGATTTTTTTTGGCGGCCGATGCACTTCAGAGCATAGTGCTGTCTTTTGCTAGACCAATTCAGTCTATCCGTCTGCCCATGACAATTTGGAGCAGTGCTATAGGAAACCGCCCATTGCGTGTCTTATGGTCACGTGACGGTCACGTGACCCCAAACGGTCGAGGTCATGACCCCCAAAGTTTACGGTTTGATATCTCGGATACCGTGCAACTGCAAGATACAGGGTTGGCGTTAATGCACCACCTATACGAAACCAGATGCTACAGGAGTGCGGGTCTTGTGGTCACGTGATCGATGAAGCCACGTGACCCAGAACGGTTACAATAACTCTGTGGTGAAATTTGTACTCTTGTTGACCAACAGGTGTTGTAAGTGTTAAAGAAAGAACGTAAAATGCAACGTAGAGCATAGCAGCCAACGGGACAGATACCTCGTTCCATAGAACGTATTTCTAGTTGCATATAAAACAATGTACAAAGTCATTCAAGTCACGTAGCTTCTAAAATCATAAACAAGCACCAATATCGCAGAAACGGTACAATACCTCTGTCGACTGTAGGGTAGGCTACTAGTGTTGTTTCCGCGATATACACTGGATAGCTATTTGTGTTTTAGATACCTCGACAGTATGTACTGCATCAAATTTCAATAACACGTGTTCAGAATAAGCGTTGACGTTGTATTCACTAACCGACCATTGGCGTGGCGTCGGACGAAGCAGGAGTCAAATCGTTGACGACAAATAAGAAGACAGAGAACGCCAACAAGACGGTGACACTGAGAGACAGTCTGTCGGCGTCCGGTGGTACGCAGTACACCTGAATACACACAGTTCACCGTCAGCTCTGCCCCTGACTGTCTGTCTGTCTGTTAGTCACAAAATTTCAACAGTTACTCTGCCACAGTAGTACTATAGTAGGCCTATTATTTTGTACTCAGAACCCCAGCTCGCCGACAAATTACGCGATATAGGCCTACACGGCGAGTCATAATTACGAGAACGCTTGGTTTTTATTGCACAGTTTCTGAATAAAGAGACACATAGTGATAAAATTTAGAATGTTTAGTAGGCCTAGTCAACGCTGTTACGTTCGCCAAAACACATTACTGACTCAGTGTGTGTTCAAAGTGTCCGCCTTTGGCTTTAATGCATGTACGAAGACGTGTGCGCCACTGTCTGATTCTTCTTTGCCTTTCAACTCCTGCCGGAGCACAGGCCGCCGACGATACTCCGCCACTTCACCCGATCTTGTGCCTTGCTCTCTGCTTCGCTCCAGCTCAGTTTCATGCTTCCCAGCTCCTTCTCAACTGTCCTCTTCCATGTGTTCTTTGGTCTTCCTCTGTCTCGACTACCTTGAGGGGTCTATATCAGAGCTTTTTTCGTTATACTGCTGCCAGCTTTCCTCATTGTGTGCCCAATCCAGGTCCACTTCCTACGAGTAATCGTTGTCTCCATGGAATCCTGCTCAGCCATGTTCCACAATTCTTTAT
>Ga0056114_1001570_pt1 | contig 10625 bp, 7 predicted proteins | sample WorMetHERISLAND1_FD_77005 | JGI IMG/M metagenome (GOLD analysis project Ga0056114, IMG submission 77005) | Marine gutless worms symbiont microbial communities from Max Planck institute for Marine Microbiology, Germany - Olavius loisae HERON... ... | reverse complement strand
ATTTAGGATAGGCCTACAGCAATCTGGCAGCCCTAGTGTCGTCGTGTTGACTGTAGAATCTGACTTAGGTCAAGTCTCGAAAAGTTAAAAAGTTATTGAGAAGTTCTGATGATTTTTAAACGTTATGGAATTATGCTATAGATTTTACGGTGATCCGGGTACAAATCCGGCCGAATAGCGCCTCAGCAGATTGCGACAGCGTTCTCGTCGAGCGATCTTGTTGGCATCCGTCAGCTCATGCGCCCTGCATCTCTCAAGGCATGTCAGAGTCAGACGCAAGTCCTTGCGAATTCTGTTGACAGACCCCAGTGAAACTCCTGTTCGACGTGAAATCCGCCGTTGACTGCTGTGCGTTTTCGGTGAGTTTTCCTGGCTTATAGGACAAGATCCTGCAAATTGGCGATCACATCAGGAACGCGGCCGACCGCTGCCCGAACGACGTTCGACGCTGTCGGTTGCGTCAATCTTTCTAAGAAGCGTCTTTAATCCTTAATGTTTCTGCTCCTTACTGTTTATCGTATCCTCAACAAAAAATGGCATTTTGCACAATCTCACGTACAGACGATTACATCATAATTACGTCACTGTTTACAAAGAATATAAAAATTATAAAAACGCATTTGCTAATTATTTTTAAAGTTGGTTCTATGGAGCACATTTGCTAGAAATTTCATTGCTATTGATCAACATTTGAGTGAGAAATGATGAAAATATGAAACCGATGTTTTTTATGGAACACCCTGTACATACATCACTGCGATGCGATGGCACCATCTGCGTTGTATCGATATGCGGACCACACCACGCCTTCATAATGCTCTGCAGTGGTTTTAGGCGACATCGCTGAAAAGCGATTTCGCCTATTGGTATCGATATTGTTACCGTTCCGTGGTTGTCCGTCTGTCTGTCACGTTCGTGCATTGTGTTTGTGCTCAAACGGCAGAAGATATCGTCGACACGACGACTTTTGCCCCACGTTTCACGTTTCTCCTAGATCGCGTTAAAATTTGGCTTACATCGCGGTCAACCCTTTCCTCCCAAAGTGACCCACCCCCTGTTGATTTAAGTGTCGGAGACATTCGATGGCAAATTGCGGCCGAATGATTAGGTCACAATGGAGAGCCTGTAGGAAACCACCAGTCCACCATCGTTCTTTTGAATGATACCATCACTGACCTCCTACGACCTGCACTTCCCCCAAAATGGGGACCCAAATGCACTATAGGACCAACTTCGCGACGCTTGCTGCCACCTGGCGAATATGACTGAATATATCGACAAGGCTGTGCATGTGTTCTGCCGGGCGTCATACGAGCTGAGCGACGTCGCCTTTTGCCCAAATACTTTGGCTTCTGTTTATGTTTTTGTTCTGAGCCTGACTTATACTTTTGTTATTAGGCCCTATCTCTAACAACTTCGTTGTAGGGATTATGTTTTTCTTCTGTATATTTGCCTGTCCGTCTGTGTAGTAATGGACATCTCAAAAAGTATCAGTTAGATTTAGATAAAACTTGGCATCCTATAGCTATTTGCTAGAAGTGATTGACCGTGTGCTGAAAGGGGCCCAAAGGGGGCTCCACACTCCACAGTCCAGCCTCCAGGCCATGCATATACAATATCAAATCTTTATAGCACAGTGATACGTCAGTAAGAGCGTATGGTTCCGTCGTTCCGAGTTACCAATTAGACATATACGTTTGTGATGCAGGTTTTTGCTGGCTATACAATGCTCGTACAGCGTTTGTCAAACAACACAGTATACAATAAACAACGGAAATTTTTAATTGTCGACTTAGTCTCACCAAACACGTTAAATAAAATTACTTTAACAACGTCAAACAACTATAGTTTTGCCGACGTAATCTCAGACTAATGCATGTCATGTGACGTATATATACACCGTTAAATCAAATAAATAGACGTAAACGGCAATTTATACAGTCTGTACAAAAAACACATGATAATCTATGTATGTATATAAAGCGTAACATGCTAAGTCATACTGGGAAAGATTATAACATTCACATCAAAGGTTTCTTCTAGTTATAGCAGTTGAGCTATACCAGAAAACAATTCACATTCCAATTAAGGTTTTCGCCAGCGAGTACGGTGAAGGAAATGGACAGAGATTAACTCTTTGACGCCTACTGTTGCCATAGGTACAGTTATAATCAAGCATCCTGTACCAGACCAAGTTAAGCCGTCATTTGTATAATTTTTGACGTCCCGGGCACTCTTACGCTCAGCCTTGAGCGTCAGAGTGCCCGGATGTCAAAAATTACAAATGCCGGCTTAACCCGGTCTGCTTTATAGCTGTGCACATATGGCAACAGTGGGCGTCAAAGGGTTAAACAGTGTACATTTGTGATTGGTTAATTTGTTATTAGTCTTGTGTAAGTAAGCCTTCAGTAAGCTGGTCTGATTCAAGAATGCCAATATATATACTGTTTAATTTTTGGCGTACACAAAGCGTAGCTTTGGAGTTAGAGTTAGTAAATAGTGAATGTTACACGAAAAATAACACATCCCCAAAAGATGTGTTCAGTGTTTAGCAGCGGCTAAAGATTTTTTTGCGACCGGTCCAGAGGAATTTTTCAGGCAAATTGCTCCAAGGTCTCCGTCAAAAGAAGTTTAAATTTAGGTAAAAATGTGTTATTTGGGCCTACTATAAATGTAACTCGCTGTTGATGATTGAACGCCAAAAAATACATGTTAATGCAGTTTATGTAACAGCATGATCTGTGGCCATCCGCTGCGACGGATTTGCGGAGTGACAACGAAACGAAATAGTTAGAATCCACACACAGAATGGAACAGATTTTGTCAGACGACGGTGACGATGATGCTTACAGTGGCCACCTAGCAGACATCCGCAGAACAAAGCGCAATTTTTGAAACCAAAATGGGGAGGCTTTTAAACTAGATGCCCCTCCTCAAATTAAAAATGGGGACACTGTGTCTATATGTTCTCTTACTTACATGCTAAGCTGCCTATGCACTCGATTGCGTGTTGTTTTCTTTCTAAATTTTTAGCCGACCGTACTAACGGTCGGCTTTTGTCACAGTGTTGCGTCCGTCCGTCTGTCGTCGTCGTCGTCTGTGACGTTATGTATTGTAGCTAAAGGGAGCGTCCTAGAGAAAAAGTTACTATTGACAGCTATAGGAACTAGGAAGTCGTATATAAGAAATCGATTGGTACCAAAATGAATGACCTTGACCTTTGTTTAGAGGTCGTTTGAGGTCACGTGAACCACTGCGTCACATTCGCCGATGAATATCTCGGAAACTTTGGTTCCAAAGGACCATCAATAGGAAATGGCCTATGGAGAATCAAATGGTCACGTTACGGATGATATCACGTGACCCCGAAAGGTCAAGTCCAATATCGCGAAAACAGCTGGAGATGCAATTTAGCAACAATCGCTAATTACTTTGTGAGGCAGTACGGGCGGCTATCCTAGCGACGACTTGGCTTCTTGTTTACTTTGGCTGTTCTCAGTGTACGTCACCCGACGCCGTGACGTCACCGATGACGTACACAGCACCCCCATCTGTTTACATTGACAACGGTATACTATAAACAACATTGACTATCGTCCGAAAATCATAAATAGTAATAATAAAATTATTACATATTATTAATACTTGTAATGCAATACTAACGTAGACGCGACCGAAAAACGATTGTATACAACGAATACTGGAGCGATACAACGAACGAGATCGACGACGAACTAAACGAAACCACGATATAGGTTTCGTTATTATTAATTAACAGACTGTGACCTCTCTAAATAGAGCACGAAGCATTCGGTGACACTGTTCGTATAAGCTTATAAAAGTGCTAAGCAGGACAAGACTGGCACGAGGAGCGGGGATACGACTATACGAGGGAGGGAGTATCCCAGCAGGCCGTGCTGCACGACCCCGTAGACTTCATGTCCAAATCCTCAAAACATTATAAGCTAGACATGCATTGGCACAGTGCTTACCCACGCCACAGTAGACACATACGGGACCGCTCACGTTAGCCACGTGCTATGTCGGTAATCATGAGGGAGGAATTAAAAGAAGGGGACATATTATGCGAGCAGGAAATACATCTTGATGGCAAGGACGAAGTTGTTGCGTCGTTAAATTATTTCTAAATTTGATTTTTGAACAGCATACAAAGTGCGACTCCGAAAAAAAAGAGGGAAGGGGCTATTACCGCCCATCAGAATACGCCTGTGATTATTAAGAGCCACGGCGACATTCTGCTGATGATGTGAGGGTTTCGTATCTTTCTGTTTTGGAATTGGAGGCCCTGTGGGGTAGCCTAGATGTCTCATTTTTATACATCAAAATTGAAATCAGCACAAATCATAGTGGGCTCATGCAGAGTTTTATCTGTACTTCTTTCTTAGAAGTACAGAGAAAACTCTGAGCCCACTTTGATTTGTGTTGATTTCAATTTTTGATGTAGGTAAGAAGTTCTTACCTTAATATTCATTTCCTCTGTTGTTGGTTTCACGTGTTTTTTCGTCCAAACGTGACGTGGCTGGGGGGAGATTACTGCATCGGCATATAGGGCCAACTGAACGACCCCCCACTAAGCAGCATGTCGCGGATGAGTGTCTCAATGGGTGTCTTGCCGACTAGTCGTACGAAGAACAATTGTTCAATGACTTGTGCTGACACTGTGCGTAACGACGGCAGTCGCAGCAGTAGCTTGCCGAATCGCGTCGGTTGGTTCGGGTACTGGATACGGACGTATTCCTCCAGCGCACACTGCGACTTCTCCTGTAGACTGTCGATGTGGGCGGCGTCTGATAGGCCGCACGCGTCTGTAATAAGCACACAAGCACCTGCCTCATGAACATTCATCGGTCAATTTCGGCCAGTATTTAGAGCGCTGGTTGTCAAAAAGATCATCCCGGCACGCACAGACAAATTTTTGTCAAAGTTATTCTAATATCGTAAATAGTTGCTTTCCTTAGTTAAAACCCTTTGACGCCCACTGTTGCCATGTGGGTACAGCTATAAATCATCGTCTGCCAGATCGGGTTAAGCCGTCATTTGTAATTTTTGACATCCGGACACTCTGACGCTCAGGACTGAGTGTCCGGAGCAACAGTACATTGGACGTCAAAGGGTTAAGCTCTGTTTCTTTTTCTTTTTGTTTGTACTATACTGCTATATATGTGGCTAATAAAGATATCAAAATTGCAGAGGCAGTCCGCATCGCCGGAGTATACATGATGGCGATGAGTAGGCCTATATATACACCCTCTATACCGTCGTAGTGAAGCGCGAAAGTGGCATTTTTAGTTGAACTTATGATAGACATTGCGAACTATGTTAGCCCTATTGGAGGCTGGAAATTAGATCAACAAGAGGGGCAAACAGTAGCAGGGGCCTCCATTGAGTCGTATGACTCGTATCCTGTTATTTAAACAGCCGACTGCGTGAAATGGATTCTGAGAGGTTTAGATCGAGATTCAGAACAGCAATCGTCATTGTGTAGCAGCAGCATTAATATAAAATAGCAAAATGAGTAACTAAATTAGTAACGAAATAATTAAATCGAAATGCTGGACGTTCTCAAGCAAGGACACGCCAGGATATTGTTAATGTTACGACTTAGTCAGTCATCAAAGATGCATTTACACCAACTCACGTGACATAGGCCTATGTACGACGAACTGTCTCTATGTAAATCGCAATAATATTACGCCATATTTCTGTATTTTGTGATACGAGATAATGCCACTTTACATTGTCAAAATGAAGATAGCACGTCCGGTCCGATACGATGATTAGTTATATCAGCAGCACCAAAATGTGACCAAAACTGTATATACAGAGAAAGAAGTACACAGATACATACCGTAATATGTAAAATTTCTCACTGTCCTCGATTTGACTTTGTCTATAAACAAAATAGAAAAATACAGTCAGAACGAATTTCATATACAGCAACAATAAATTAATATTATATCGTTCCGGATTTGCTGTCTTCAAAGTCATAGGCCTATACTGCCGCGCAAGCTAACGCACTCTATAAACTGCATAAAGCTATAGAAAGCCCTCAATAGAAGGCATATCCTTGACACGGCCGCACCTTAACCGAGTCATACTGCGGATAACAGTGCATGCATGCATGGGTAATGTCCAAGGTCAATCAATGAAAAATTTCGTACAGTTAAATATAGCTGAAGTGTTGCGGATGTGGACAAACTTATAGGCCTTGGAGCTAGGCCGCACCCCAAAGTTGGGGTGACACGAATTCATGGTCTGTCCCTGATACATGGATCATGTCTGTCTTGTAAATAAGTAAGTAAAGTCATAAGACTATTTATAAAGCGCATTAGACCTCTCTGCGCTAAACGTGTTAATAGCTCGAGAAGTGTGCGGTAATAGTGGATGTTTGAAAATTTGGGCTACGAGTGAGGGATAAGGTCGGTCCCTAAATTTTTTCGCCTGCAGAGTAGCCTACGTCTCTGGTCATCATGCAAAGTCTGTTATCTTTGGAAAGCCGGGCCGTTTGGGTTGGAGTGGACTGTAACAGTTGATCGAAGATAAAACAAGAAGCCAAGCTGTCGCTGGATAGCCGACCGTATACTGCCTCACAGCACCTATGGGGGTCACGTCACGTGAGGTCATCTGTCACGCGACCATTCGATAGCCCATATGCCATTTCATATTGGTGGTCCTTTGGAACCAAGCCTCTCTCTACGAGATATTCAACGTTGAATGTAACGCAATGGTTGACGTGGCCTTGATACGACCTCTAAACAAAGGTAAAGGTCATTCATTTTGGTACCAATCGATTTCTCATATACGACTTCCTATAGGCTCTCAATGGTAACTTTTGCTCTATAGGATGCACCGTTTAGCCACAGTACATTGCGTACAGACGACGACAGACAGACACATAAGCGCGACCGTTAGTACGGTCGGCTAAAAATTCTTTATTTTTTTATTAGTCCTGTATAGTCTGCGAATTAGATATGACTGTACTGTACAATTTGCTGTGATTTTTTCAGACTTTGTTGTAGCGTACCGTTGTTGTAAAGCCATAGTTTTTTTATTGTCTTTTTACACAATAACTATATGACTAAAAAAACTTTCTGAGCACGCCTATTTCATGACAACGCGTATTGAAAACCTCCCATCAGCGAGCCAGTTCTACGGTGTGACAGACAGCCAGAGAGACAGAAAGACATACACTTCCAGTTTCCAGACAACCAGTTAGTGGTTAAAATGTGTATCAGCTTACTACTATTATTATTTATTATTATTGTTATTAATTATTATTATTATTACTGAAAATATGCTGATAATTAACCTGAGCTGAAAAGTACGATAGCTTTGAGGCAGCTGTACTCTGCCGAGTCGACGTGGAGAGCTTTGAGTTTTTCGACCTGCTCCTGGAAGATGCGGATGTGATCCATGAATGCGACGACTCGGTCAGCAGCCATGGGACTGGCGTGGAGCCCGGCTGCAGCCAGCAGTGGAGCCACGTGAAGAGGCATGGAGCACTGCGCTGCGTTGAGGATGAACAGCTCGCTCCAACTCAGCCGCAGCAACCCGACCTGGTCCGTCACCTATAAATAATGTAAATGTAATGTAATGTAAAATATTTGGCAACGCATCAAAGTTAAAGAAAAATTAAATCAGAAATGCGGCGTGCGGGGGAGTAGCTTATTACTACAACGAGCATCGACAATCTTCTAACTATAATTCCATGTTTGTTTTGGTGAATTAAAGACATTCAATTCCATAATCTAAAAAAATCACAATTCTTTTGCAAGAATTCGAAAACTTTCAGTTATTTTTAGAAGTCTCTTCATCAACGCAGTCAAAACTTTCAACTACCTAATCGTACATCCGTTCGCAGAGACAAAAACTTTATTATGAGAATTGAGAATGCTGTATTGTGATGCTCTTTACTGACAATTCTATATTTTTAGCTCTTATTCAATGTGTAACAGCGTTTTGTCTGTTATTATATTAAAACTTAAATGAAATGAAAATGAGAATTTCAATTACGAGCAAAATTCGTGAAATTCTTAAAATTTCTTCTTCAAACACGGTACATATTTAAAAGTTACAACAGAAATGTCACCGTGCTGCAGTCACATCCATCAAAAAACAATAATGACGATTAGTTTAAAACATGCGATCACGAAAACCAAAATATTAAACTTTTAAAATTAAAGACGGTTACGTTGCGAGTCGACGACAACGTAATAACGTATGTATTGTAGTAGTATGCAAGTTGCGAATTTTTTCTTCAAATTATTCAGATTTTTAGAAAAAAATTCCCACATTTTTATTCTCGAAACGACAGGAATGCAGAAATTCTCACACTATACCTGGAGATCCGGAAAGAACGGAATGTTCCTTGCCCACTCCACAGCGCTGAAGAGCAGGCGAGCGGCCAGCTCACAGATATTCTCAATGCCCATGATATTATTGGGCGCAGGTTGAGGAGGTTGCATGCACTGGGCCGGGCCGGCGCCCGTTGCTCCGCCGTAACGGGCCGTTGAGTAGGGCTCGGCCCGGAGTAGCATTGATATGAAGCTACTAAGGTAGCTGTGACCGCCGAACGGGTCGCCGTTGGCTAGCATCAGCTGACCGGGAAATCCCGGGTGTTGAGATGGTACCCGACCACGCTGAACCGCTGCCGAACAGAACACATACATCATCTTACTCATCACTAAACTCTCACGCTACTACTGCAATACCTGCACACCTTCTAAAACAGCGGGAGAAATTTTTATAAATGGGGTTGGGCACTGCGGACAGGGTCACTCTTAAGGCACAATTTTTGTTACTGTTACGGAATACGCATTGGGTCGGGTTACCAGTAAGGTCATGGTTTGCAGGTCAACACTTAGGAACACACGGGACAGATAACGTTTGCATTGAGTACAGGTTCTTAAAATTCGACCTGTCACGGTGTACAATTTATTACCGCTGCAGCAGTTGGAAACGACGTCTCAAACGTCGTTCACGTGGGATGCGCAACTGTCGCACTCGGAATCCATTATTAATCAAAAACTACACAGATGACTAAACAAGATAACGCAATATTGCATGCACAGAGTCACGTGCAGAGACAAATAATAACAGGCGTTCTACAGATTTACAAGTTAACTAGATTACATTACAGAAAAATTCTTTTCTATCTGTTTAAAAATAGCAAAAATGTACGCGCTGAGACCAGTAAATGCGTGGATTGAAATCTGACACTATAAGCGGTTGCGCATTCTATTGATGCTATTATGCTAATGTGGGTGGAGAACTGCAAGCCAAATATATTTATTATATTTCTAAATGTTGTACATTATGTTTGTGAGAGTGATATGTATAAAATATGGTGATAAATGTTCCGAAAATTCCTTTATAAATTTCTGATGCGCTGACAGGCGAATAAGTACCTTGACTGGCTGACTGACCAATCAACAATGTGGATTGTGATTGTGGACCAATCAGATTGGCGGTGCAGGCCATTTTTATGGTTTCCGACATTTATGAAGAAACTTTGACAGCGTTTGTGCACATTTAGACTAATTTCTTAGCAAGAAGTCACTTTTAAATAATTAGGCTAATTGCTCGCATAAATAACCGTTAGTTATGAATTCAGAATTAAAATTAAAAAATTTTAAAATTGCAATAAGAAAAATTAATTGCTACGCTATAGCCTATTATAGGACTACTATTCAATCACTAGAACATCAAGTGGCGGCTATGCAGATTTACATCATTCCTTTAAATCATTGAACCCTGCATTCAGACGAACTATGAAACAAAAAATTGGAAATATATCAGAAATATTTTAACAAATTTCTCAGAATTTTTTTTGTCTTTTTCTTCTTGTAAAGCAGTGAGGACAACCGTACGCTCAAGCGAAATTCAAAGCATTGAAAGACGATCGAAACATTAATTTACCAATAATTGAAAACATAACGAATGCATTACTGTTCACTGTGTGTTTTTAATTTCAAATCTTAAAATTTTTATTTAGTTCTGCTTCTGCAGCGTTAATTTCATCACTTTAAATTCCCGATTTACTTCACAAAACAACATTTTCTATTTTCAGTTAAATATCCGTTTTTTATCATTATTCCGACTTTTAAATTTCACTAAATCATGTTCACTTCGCAAGCAGACAATACAAAAAAAGAAAAAGTAGCTTATTCTAATCACCTAACACTTTGACAAATTTACTTGTAAGTTTAGTTTTAGATAGCGAAAATATTATTACGTACATGTGTTGAACGTACCTTCGCGACGCATGCCTGCCTTGAGACACTTCTTGAAGCGACAATACTGGCACTGATTGCGGTGGTGCTGGTCGATGGGACAGTTCCTGTTACCGCGACACGTGTAGGTAAGGTTGCGACGAACCGATCGCTTGAAGAAACTCTTGCATCCTTCGCAGGTGAACTGTCCGTAGTGTTTACCGGAGCTTTTGTCTCCGCAGACGACACACTCGATGCTCGGTTGTTTGGAGTCGTTGACGGCGGCGGCTGAACTGGATGAGGTGGAGCTGCCCGTGTGGTGTCCGCCGCCTGTGCCCGAATGCCCGCCGCCGGTCGTATTGTTGTTGTTGGACTGACTCGAGTGATGATGGT
>Ga0056114_1001569_pt1 | contig 10625 bp, 7 predicted proteins | sample WorMetHERISLAND1_FD_77005 | JGI IMG/M metagenome (GOLD analysis project Ga0056114, IMG submission 77005) | Marine gutless worms symbiont microbial communities from Max Planck institute for Marine Microbiology, Germany - Olavius loisae HERON... ... | reverse complement strand
GATGGCGGCCGCCGCCATCTTGGATAATTTCGAATGGCCATGTCTCCACAACACCTCACGATCTACTTATATAGCGCGCATCGCGCGGTCATCTTTGCTATAGCACAGCTTTCTTGTTTATAGGTGTAGACGCCCCCTGACTGATGACTTGGTAGACATCAAGTAGAGATTAACAAACTGACATTGGACGTGCAGAGACGTCATCATCAAACGCGTCCAACTCGGACTCGGCATTAAAAGAAAACTACGCAACACCTTGCGATATTTCACAAACTCGTATTGACGAATCCCGATTCCGTAGACATCTCGGAAAAACCATCGAAAACACTTGGGATCCCAGAAACTGTCAGAAAAAGCTAGGAAAATAGAGCACTTTCTGCAAAAAACCTTACAGGACAATGAAATAAGACATTAATTATGAGACAGTTTCAAGCACTGGCATCATCATACACAGAGGAACTACAGTGTAAATAAACTATAACAAAATAAGACAGACAATCACCAAGACACATGTGCTGGTGATATCAACAACAGATATTGGTATCACACAAAGAATTTGACTCTATTTACACATTTCATTACAAACCAACTCTTTGAGGCCAATGTACCACACGTCATGTACCTCAACTGAACGTCAGATGTGCCGCTTATTTCGCACGGTAAACAGAATTTAAGGGCACAAGATTCAAAATAAATTAACATGCGAAATTGCAAAATTTAACCCTTTGACGGCCACTGTTGCCATATGGGTACAGCTATAAAGCATCCTGTGCCAGACCGGGTTAAGCAGTCATTTGTAATTTTTAACATCCGGGCCCTCAAAATTGATTGAGCAGTGTTTAACGTCTCCACCAACACAGTATAGGTTATCTGGGAGACAGTTGTACAGGTCAAAAGACCCAACCAACGAATCAAAGTACTGAAGGGACAAAAAACACACAAATAACTAAGAATACAATGAGCAAACACACAGAAACACAGCAAGTCCCCTAGTCTACAATAATATGGGGTGACTAGGGGATGGCTCCCACAGACGGCAGGGTTGTAGGCATGAACGGCGGTGGGGCTGCCGCCATGGGACCCCCAAAAATTTATCAAAAATGACGGCTTAAATCGGTCTGGCACAGGATGTTTTATCGATTTACCCATATGGCAACAGTGGGCGTCACAGGATTAAAGGGCACTGGATTCAAAATAAATTCACATGCAAAATTTAATTACAGCAAAATACAAGGTTTTTACAGTAGGTAAATTGTGTGACTGATTTGCCAATAATGGCACTACGAGTACGACCCAGGTTGAACAGGTCAGTAGCAGCCGAGGGGGTGACAGCAGTGTTTTCAACAGCTGCTCACACAGACACACGTGGCCTATCACCTAGTAAACTAACAGTGTATTGCAGTAGTCCAGTGTCTAGTGATCGTAGCATTGACGTTGTTGTGGAGTTGAGGGCGGATCGAGAAGCAGACGTTTTCCTGTCAACGTCGGAACCTGAGACACCATCAACCACACCTGGCATCAGTCTTTAGTCGACCGTACTAACAGCCATGCTTATGCTACAGTGTTGTGTCTGTCTGTCTGTCATCTCTAACGTATGTATTGTGGCTAAACGGTGCATCCTAGAGCAAAAGTTACTATTGACAGCCTATAGAAAGTCGTATATGAGGAATCGATTGGTACCAAAATGAATGACATTGACCTCTGTTTAGAGGTCGTTTAAGGTCATTTCAACCATTGTGTCACATTCTCCACTGAAACTGTTAGAGATAGAGGCTTGGTTCCAAAGGATTACCAATAGGAAATGGCTTATGGGGAACCAAATGGTTATGTGACAGATGTCGTCACGACTCCGAAAGGTCAAACTTGTGACCCCAATACGCTTAGAGCCAATACCTCGAAAACAGCTGGAGATTTAGCAACAACTGCAACTAGATAGCCTGCTGTGAGGCAGTACGGTCGGCTATCCTAGCGACAGCTTGGCTTCTTGTTCTACCATTGCATGCATGTCAACACTGCGGCATCAACATATGATACCAACACCAATACTTAGTGGCAGATGACCGCAAGTTCTCACTACCAGTAACAACTAGTGTCAATATTCCCACCCGCTAATTGATACATTTTTCTTCAATTTGTGTAAACCATGCAATGAAGGGCAGCGAACACTGATGGTATTACAGTAACTCACACACTGCAGTCCAAATACAAATTGACCGAATGTTTTTAGCTGATTATGAAACGATCAGTGCTTCTACAGCTTTTTGACGATATAATGTGTCCTGCAGGACTTGCTAATGTATGTGACTTCTAACTCTGCTAGACAACAAGTTACCTCAAGCATTACCTCAGACCATAGTTCCTCCCGCGCCTACGGGCAATGTTTCCTCACCTCAGACCCTAGTTCCTCCCGCGCCTACGGGCAATGTTTCCTCACCACTCTTCAGTCATGAGCAAATTCCTGACTTTTCCATGTGAACATTTTTACGGAGTATCGACCCTTGCAACAGTAGCGATACAAAACGAAATGCATGTTATTTCTCACTGCAATAGGCCTATAAACTCTCATAACTGTGACAATTAGGTTCTATATGCAAAACTTTAGGCCTACGTAGTGAAGAACTCCTTCCTTGCATATTTACTCAAGAACAATACTTGCGGTAAATGACCACATTCAAGAACACATTTTCCAATGACTTTTCCCCTTTCCTTAACCACTCTTAAATTCCCTGACTGCAGGTTTTTCAGACTTTACAGGTGAGTGGCCACCTTGGACAGAGCTGGTGTCATACCTGTGGTAGGGACGCGGCGACCTTTGCCGCCTCGTCCAGGTAAAACTTGAACACGACATCACAGTCTTGTGTCACCGGGGTACCATGAGGGTTGTACAGACGACAGTTGTCACGGACCAGCAGCATGTCACTGTGGAACTCCGACCAACCAGAGTACTCCTTCGACTGACATGTACACCACCAGTAGGCAACTCAATCAACCAACGAACCAACGACCAATCAATGGCCACCCTCGAGAGAGCCGGTGTCGTACAATCAAAAGATTTTTTTGGTGGCTAAGTAGCGGAACTACTGCTAGGTCCACCGGAGACAGTCAGTTGATGTCCAGCAAGTAGTCAGGAAAAGACTTCCTGGACAGGTGTGTCTTGAGGAGGCGACGAAATGTGGTCAATGATTCTGTTGATGACACGTCTTCCGGCAGGTCATTCCATGTCTGCGGGCCGGCGACCGGCGGCTACCAACAGTCAAGTATGTGGAATTGTACAGTATGTCGTTGTAAAACTATCTAATGTCATAGTTGTGTTAAAAAGGCAGATGTTTTGTTGTGCACAAGTCGTGATGTTCCAATTCACCAGCAACACAGTGGTTTTGACGTTGAAATACGATAAACAGCCAGACGTTCAATTACGGTGCAATATGAAGCTGTGATATGTTATAATTACATCACTGTGAATGTCAATATTTACGTCGGCGGAATACGCGTTTCGTCACAATTTCTAAACGTCATTCCAGGAAAATAGTGAAGAAATGTGAGTGGGTGATACGTCAGAGCATACTGCGTGATGTGGTGAGTTGAAACAAAACATTAACTTCAGAAAACCCGTCAAAAATCGTTTGTAAAAATTGTTTTGTTGACACCGCGATGCAAACATGCGTCTTTTCTACACATCTGTTAATCACCTGTCACAACGAACTAGGCAAGAGCATATTTACTTTTCCGAACCACTCTGACAATTTCCATTTCACGCACTAAAAAGCACTGCTGTAAACAAATTCAACATCAATGCGCCAAAACCTGCCGACTGGATAAATCTCACGTTTTACTTACTTACTGACTAACTGAGCCATCATTGTCAACATTACCTCCAGTTTCTTCTTGATCTTGCCAAAGTCCATCGGCTTCTTAACGATGTCGTAGTAGTCGGGAACTTCATGTATGTCCACTGCACATCACAGACACCAACTCACAATGCTCAACGTCAATGCTTCGCAGTTCAATGTGCTACGGAAGTAAAAAAAGTCCGTTTGTATAGCATAAATATGTAAGAAACCACAGTAGTGACGGCTGCAAAAAGTGAAGACAAACAAAAAAAAAGGAAAATCTTATTCACGGACTTTCAAGGCGATGTGGCTACCGACTGTGTAAATGTGACCAATGAGTGAGTAGTTTCTTAACGGCACATCAGCACAATTAGGCTATACAGTGCCATTCAAGTTGGATGTTGTGAAAAAGATATAATAGTAAGATTATATGCAATAGAAGAAGGATGTTAAAAGTGAGTGATATAAAACGCTGAGTAAAATCAAAGCTCCAATAGCTGATGTGTAAATGTGACCAGTATCAGGTAAGTATAATTCACAGACCAACATGACATTAAAAAAGCCAGACAAACCACAAACCTGGCTCGTTAAACCAAGCTGCTGGGTTGCTACGGCTCCTGTCGGTGTTCAGACTCCGTAACTTCATCACTCGACCCAGTAAACTAACAATGTCAACAACAGATGTGCATTCAAAGCACGTTCACACCGGCTCTTTTTACAATACTGCCCCAGTCCCACTTGCTGGATTTACGGGGGCCCCCTTGGGAAAACTGGAGGAGACCACCAGAACGCCTACGTACATCGCGGATGAAGACTATTCAGCAAGACCTGAAAAACAATGATCAAAGATCAAAGTACTGAAAGAACAAATAGTACAGACAAATCAAACATACAATAGTAGTCATAAACACAAAGCACAACAAGTCCCCTAGTCTACAATAATATGGGGCGACTAGGGGACAGCTCCCACAGAGGGCAGGGTTGCTAGGCCTGAACGGCAGTGGGGCTGCCGCCGCGGTACCCCCACATATTATACTCGCGCGACATCAAAAATTAGAGTGCTATACTTTAGTGTACTCACCAATACCGCACCGATGATAAAAGCAGATTGTTGACATCAAATTATTTGTAATCTATGTGAAACAATAAAAATCTGTAGTGCTCAGCAATAATGTCAATGATTGGCTATAGACCATTCAAATTCAAGGACTTTCAAGGGCCTGGATTTTTTTCAAAATTCAGGAACTTTCAAGGACTTCTCAAGGACCCTATGAACCCTGTGTTGTCCATCAAAACAGAAATCATCGTGATTGCATCGTCCTGAAATGTTGTCGACGGTAATAATCTAATTAATAAACAGATTACAATGGTGTTCACTCTCACTACAGCAAGACAATCAGCCACGACAACAGTCTGTGTGACTAAGTCAATTCTTGCTGCTGATGACGATTTATTACACAGTCATTAGATGTTACTGACGTCAGGGCAGCGCGGATCCAGCTCGGCGTTGCAGAGTTGACTTTGTCGTCATAGAAGAACGACACCGGCGGCTTGCGTTTCCGTCGGCCGAGGCCAATGTATGGCGACTCTAGACTCTGACGTGCCGACTTGTTGTCTGTAACGTTGCAATGATGAACACTGTACACCGCCTGACAGACGTTCAATCACCTGGGACACAATTCTCAACACTTCTTGGGTATTTCGTAACTTTCCTAATACAGCTTCCAAGGTTTTGAAAGTTTTTTAAGTTTCCCCAAATTTTCTCAGGTTTATCTAATAAGAAGTTGCTAAGTATGTCATATGATTTTCTTAACAAAATCTCAAGCCTTATAAGTTTGACTGGAAAAGGTTTGAGAACTGGGTCCATGGATCACAGGACATGAAAACAGACCACACAGAAGACGATCTGCCAAGTAGGTGCAGCATATCACAGACCTTTAAGCCTTTAATTAATTAATTAACTAATTAATAGTAATTAAATAATTAATTTAAGATTTTCAAATTTTCTAGTTGATAAAATCACGAGAAAACCCAAAATTTACAATAATCATTCATATGGAAATGAATCTCAGCTCACTAGTATGTTGGCATTGAGGTTCAATTCAATGGACACATGGATGTAAATGTACTCCCGTACAAACATTAAAAAAAACATATTTCTTCTGTTTTCAGTAGAACTACAAGTTTACCTCTTTCAGACAGCTCGACTAAGAGAAAAAAAGTGTGAACATAAAGCTGTTATCACACTACAGCAACATTATGTGACAGTATGTACTTCGGACAGAATTCCAGCTGTTAGCCGTAGACAAACTCTTTTCTTTAAATGCGACGTGAGCAGGTGTGACCTGATCTTCATTCTGAGCAATATACATCCAACACATCATACGACTCATTAGCACTGACGTGAGCATAGGTGAACTGACTCTCGTTCTGAGCAATATACACAAGCCACAGTGTCACATATTAGACGTCTACAGTAGAATGTGTTGGCATGTAGATTGTCATCATCCACTTGTCTGTTTACCGAGAATCCCCTTTCAACAGTGGCTTGCCCATGTGACAAAAGCAAAACTATTTTAACGACTGACGACAACTGACCATAGTCATCATTGCCAGCTAACAGACCATGATATAGTTATATGTAAGAATATGTAATACACAGCGGGAAGTTTTGTTACGTAAGCAAGTGAACTATAACCAAGTTGTAGTGAAATGCCAAATTTTACAAGATTTTCAAAATTTTAGTATGCAAACATTTCAAAATATGGAACATTCAAATTCAAGGACTTTTCAGGGACTCTCAAAGACATACTGTTTTCAAGGGCCTAGAATTTTTTCCAAATTCAAGGACTTCTCGAGAACCCTATGAACCCTGTATCTTATGCCGTTTGAGCCGAACGTGACAGACAAATGACAGACAGACCACAGTACTTCGATTGCAATAGGTGAAACTGCTTGTCAAGTTGTCAGCAATGTCATCTAAAAATTTACAAGGTACGACCATTGTTGTATTACATTACAGTGCTAATGTGAAGTTTTATTTTACATCAGCAGCTACAATGCCAGCTTGCGTTCAGCAGAAACTACACCAAATGAGCAAGATAATCTCCAGGGGCCACATTCTCGAAACTTCTTAGGAAAATCTTAGGAAAATATTTGGCAAAGCACTATTCTCGAGTCAGGAATAATAAAGCAATAATAATTGTAATGAACACTTATTTTTGCATCATGTTGGATGTTATTAAGTGACGTTGTTGTTAAGTTGTAAATTAGTAAGTAGAGTGAAATTATGTGTGGTTAGTGTTTTCCCAGATATTGTCGGAAATTGTCCTAAGATAAGGAACCTTCCTAAGATTTTCCTAAGAAGTTTTGAGAATGTGGCCCCAGAATAATTACTGATAAATCAAAAAACATAGTTTTTTTACAAAATGAATCAATTGTTTTAGCACACTGATTCTAACTGATTTGAACTGTGTATCGACAAGGTCCAGTGTAGACTTGCGTTGATCTAATATCCAAATGTAAAAATCACAAAACCATTTTTTTCTTGTGCAAACATCAACACAACAAGCTACATACGAGCACATTGACGTAATACTGACCTTTGTGAGATCAATGCATGAACGTGTGTCATCGACAGTAATACCGCCGTCATCGGCGCTGCCGATATCGTTGTTAACATGACTAGCACTGGAGTTGCAGTCAGCAGACGCTGTATGTGAACTGACGTCATATTGGTCGGTGGCGACTCTGCTAGCTTTGCCGCTATCGTCAGACGATGACTCACACGTGACATCATCTCTGACGTCATTCAGTGACGACTCACTTTCCGCCGCAGTTCCAGTCATCGTCGGTTTCAAGTCGATCGTTTCATCGTCAAGTCCAACTCTGTCTTCAGAACTGGGTTTGGTTGAGTCCGACATATGCTGGTCGGCACCTCCATCGATACAACTGTCCACATCAACTCCACCGGGATTACTAAACCCACTGAAAGACTTGCCGCTATCGCTGTCCACACGTGTATCACTAGCACTGGCTGCTTGTTGGCAGTCTGGCAATGAATTACTACTACTGATGTCTATTAACAACTTGTCATCTTCTATACCTGAAATAAACCAGATCACGCCAAGAAATGATTTTAAAACATTCCTAGACACAAGATGTATAAGTATGGCAGCACTGTTATAACTGCACAATTTCATAACAACTAAAAAAGTAAATTCTCAATCAGCACGAAAACGGACTCATAAATGTGTAAATTTAGTGCCCAATAAAAAACAACCAAAATCCGTGATAAACTAGAATGCTGACAGTTAATGCGTCAATTCTCAAACAGGATGTCGACGATCACCCGATGTTATGTGCAGTTTGACCACAAACAGTCCTTCAGAGAGCACGTAACCTCCCAACACTAACAAATTGTAGCAACATATGCTATATTTTGTGAGATATTGAATCAAGGCTGGTCTGAAACAATTGTGGGAGTGAGTGAGTGAGTAGATTCTTAATGGCAAATCAGCACCATTAGACTATACAGTGCCATTCACGTTGGATGTTCTGGAAAATACAGGACAGAAGACAAATTAAAAATACAGACAATACAGCAACTTAACACAATGCAGAGAAATCAGACAATGCAAACACAGCAAAACAAAACAACTGTGGACAACTTAATATATGTAAGCATTGTCCATTCCTCAAGAAGTGGAGATGATTGTCCAGTTCTTCTTCACAGAGTCGACACTCTTCTCTCTCAATACAGTAAGGATGGTTATGATTGAATGTGTTATGTGCAGTGAAAAACTGATAAGTAACCTGAAATCTTTCAGCGAAAGCATAATACCAGGAAAGTCCTGTATTAGTCATGTAACCCAATGGCAGCTTTTCGTACCATGCCAGTTTTTGTTGTGTTAATACAAATATCACACATTTTACATGCTGGCACTGTCGAGGGGATCCGGCTGGAAGGCAATAACTGTCGTCATCTGTACAGGTTTCTACAGTCATGTTGTAAATTTCAGCTAAAAACTGCAACAATTTTGTTATTTTTAAGTTGTTGTTTTTTTGTACAAAACTGATCAAAACTGCTGCTATTTCTTGCGAAACACCAACTAAAACCAAACCAAGAGTGAACGTCTCCTAACTGTTAGACCTCAGTGTGCTACAGAAATTATCCTATGTTTTGCTTGCTTACTTAAACTTAATTACTTACTTAGAGTAGCAGTAGGTACAAAGTTATATCACCTTTCTCAGTGGTACAACTCTCTCTGATGACATCATCACAGGACGATGGACTGTGCTGATCGGAGCTGTTATGTGAGTCACCGGCGGACAAAATATCACTGGCATCAGCTAAGGTCAATGAATTAGATTCGACCACAGAACACGATGGTTCCCCAGCGTTCTCCCAAACACACGACAAATTGGCACTGTCATCACTCGCAATGTTTAGCATGGAATCATTGGTCACATCGCCGTCGACTCCCGCCGAAGGTTCACGTGTCGTGTTTGCTTCACAACCATCAACGTCTGTTGCCACAGTCTCAGTTTGTGTCAAACTAACTTCGTTGTGATCAACTGCTGACAATATCGTGTCCGTTTCACCTCTGTTAGAATTTTCCGCACCGAAGAATGAAGTCCTAGTATTATTTTCAACTTCTTCAAGTTTCTGGTTGCTTTCGTGGCCGCGTCTGTCAGGCTGTGTTGCAGCACTGTCACCTTCAACAGGTGTTGATTCAGAGTCATCAGGCACAACCTTCTGCTGTAAACCAGTGCCTTCAGGTGTCGCCTTCTGCTCAGACTGAACACCTGAAGGCACAGACTCCAGCCTTAGTTCGTCTGCGGTAGGTGAAGCCGTTTCCTCAGTGTCTTGTAACACAGGTGCAGCCTCGTCCTGCAAAACCAGCCTAACAGGTGCAGCCTCATTAGTTAATTCACTGTCACACTTCTGCTGTAGTTCAAGATCATCATTCTGCTGTGCAGATTCGACTTCAATGGATAAAACTTTCCGGCTAAGTACGTCATTGCTTTGTATATTGTCGTCATGTAGTAACGTAGGTGCAGCCTTGTCCTGCGGAACAGCACCCGCAGGTGTCGCCTGATCCAGCTGCACAGTATCAGAAGGCACTGCCTGATGGTGTAGCACGGCATCGTGGTCCACCAAATCAATATCAGAGTTTGCTGATAAGTCGCGTACAGCTTTGTGTGACGTTTCGTCATCATGCTCGGTAATATCAACACAGTCGACAGACGACGTAGTTGTCAACATCGTCGGCCCGTCTGATGCCGAAGGTGCTGGCATGCTCACCACCACATTCTACAAACAGAAACTGTCTTCTAACACTTGTTCAACTAGATCAGACAATGACTACGACTGTTGGATACGCATCCTGATTCCTCTTACTTCCTCATTTCACACAGACGTTCTTTCTACTGTATTCTCGGAGTTCCTTCAGCAGTGGCTTATGGACCCTTCAGACTTCACAGAGATCTCTGTCTTCACTACTGACCAAAACAAGCTCTTATACACCGTGTCCGGAAAAAAACGGCCCCATTATACATGTCCAAATAACTTTATGAATAGAGAATGATAGCCATTATTTTTCTTTGTGTCATGAAAAGCCATCTATTTGCAATGTTTTTGTGAAATTTCACGACAACCAGTCCGTCCATTGCGAGATATTGTTTTTTATAAAAAGATGGTCGAAAATTGTCGTCGCCAACATTGCCAATTAACGGGTGCGCGTAATGCTTACTTACGCCCGCCAATATCGACGCCAGCGCACTGTGCGTCAG
>Ga0056114_1001568_pt1 | contig 10626 bp, 7 predicted proteins | sample WorMetHERISLAND1_FD_77005 | JGI IMG/M metagenome (GOLD analysis project Ga0056114, IMG submission 77005) | Marine gutless worms symbiont microbial communities from Max Planck institute for Marine Microbiology, Germany - Olavius loisae HERON... ... | reverse complement strand
TGTGATCACAATTCACCAACGTTACAGACAGACAGACAGACAGACAGACAGACAGACAGACAGACGACATGCGATCGCAATACCGCGCTTTGCACTAAAGTGCATCGCGCGGTAAAAACGTTAAAACGTGACATGAATAAAACAAACGTTAAAACTTTTTTTTACATCTATGGCCGTTCATTAATGCTTGCTGTGTACAGCGCCGTGTCAGCTGTTCTATGTAAACGGATCACCGTCGAACTCGTACCTTGGACAGTACTACGAACTACAGGACGACACCTTCCTGAACAACACCAGTCCCGTCTACGCGATACGCTCCAACTCATCCGTCTGGCTCTTCTACAACTTCAACACAGGTCGCTGGGAGCTGGCTGATCGCATCTCCGACGTCAACGTCGTGCTGTACGCCTACTCCAACAACACTTCCGACTACGATGCTCCCCCGGCAGTCAGCGACTGGACGTTCCCGGTCGAAAACACCACAGTCTTTGGAGTCACTTCAACGTGCACTTGTAAACAGCTCTGCTCTGAGTTTTCATGTTTGCAGTCTGTCGGACCGATTCGGTCTGTTTGGTCGAAATAAGTTGTCGCTTATAGCCTATAGGTCGAGAATTTGGTATATCGTGGCCCAAACGCACGTGGATGACCCCGCATCATTCACCCAATAATTGTCCGGTAGCTCAGTTTCCTCGCTTTTAGCCTAATCATCTTATCATCGACTTATACTGCAGCTTTATTGTGTAACGATAATTTGAAGTGGTAGGCTACCGAGGTCAGATACGCCGTATTAGCACTAACACAGTACGTTGTCATGGCTAATATTTCACGTCGATCACTACACGTAAGTAAACTGCCAATAGCTCAGCGCTCATGTGAGCTCGGGGGCGTTCTAGAATAAGCCCACCTCGTTTTCTGTCGTAAAAGGCCACTAAACTAAACCTGTTTTGCAGTGTTTGACATCCGGGCACTCTGCCACTCCGCTCAGCCCTGAGCGACAGAGTGCCCGGATGTCAAAAATTACAACTGACGGCTTAACCCGGTCTGGCACAGGATGCTCTATAGCTGTACCCGTATGACAACAGTGAGCGTCAAAGGGTTAATTAACTGTATAAGCTGTATCTATTTAACTGTCGACTAAGCTATTTGTCTTCCGCTGAGAGATGTGAAACGTTGGTTCTGGTTGCAGTCGACTTTGTGGACCTGTTGAACCTGACGGCTAGAGACCTGAGTATCGCTCATGGCCTTCAGCTCACCGAGCTCTACAACACTGCCTCTCAGAGCCAGTCCGTCTTCATCCAGGAGTACGTGTGCTTTTCTGTATTTTGTTCCTCGGATTGCTCGGCGAGCGAACTCTAGGACACTCTTGTGTTTCTGAGTAAAATTCTACACAAGTTTTTGGTTGGTTTTCGCTGGTTTTGTCATCTAACGACATCGTAATCTCTGTATCAAGAATTGCTACATACACAGTCTTTTGCTTGTGTTTCCTAAATTCTAATAGGCCTATTAATGAAACTGTTCCATCATAACACACTTTTTAATAAAATGTAGAGGGTTCACGAAAAATTTCAAAATGTAGTTATGCAATTCAAAATTTTTAAACGTCTTTATTGCATTTTAAATGTTTTCGTATTTTAATCTAAACGTTTTGTTACGTTAACTCTGTACTCTTAACCTGTACTTAGTTAAAGGGGCACTGCTGTTTGTTTTAGTTTCTGGCTACGTGTGCTAGATTTATTTAAGCTGTATACTCAGCTTTCGAGTCCACGTTAAACTCTTCTGTCGTATCGTATCGTATCGTATAGTCTGTGCGACATGTAAGCCATTAGTTTGTGTTTTAATCTTTTTATCTGGCAAGATAATATGCGTGGGTGAGTATACTGCATGTAGGCCTACTACTACAGTACAACAACAACAGCCTTAACATTGCTGCTGCTGCTACGGTACTACCACTAGATCTCCCACTGCTACTAATACTACTGTTACTTATTCTTCGACGATTGAAGAAAAAGTAACAAAGACTCTGTCGATGCTTTTGTACGTATCAATGCACATAATAATCGATTAGCATTCGATGTATGAACCGAAAATTATAGCTATTATTTCCTCACGGTTGACCTTTATTTATGCGACCGCAGTAGTTAGTCTGGCGGAAAATAATAATGTAAACGTTTGGTGAATTAGGTGTTTTTGGAAAGGTAGTCCTTGTGAAGCTGGCTCCATTCATAAACGCTACACTGACATGGGTCTCTGTTACACCTTCAACGGCTCCGATATGTTTGTCGAAAGCGCAGGTGTGTCTGTTCTACCTGTAATTATTTTACATTTAACTATTTTACATGTGTATAATCGCATAGGCCTATATTCATGTTACTCCAGTTGTTCCACAACCGCCTGAAAACTCACCTGTTCAACAAGTCCTCTCCGGATAATAATAATGCACAGACAATTTCTAACGCGCCGTAACACGACAAAGTCATTTCAAGGGCGCGGATGTCGTTATTAACTGAATCAACTGTGATGCTACTTTTAATTTTCTGTTTTTTTCAGTTCACCTTGTAGTATCTGTTAGGTTATGTTGATTGATTGATTGATTTCTGCAGCTTGTAATATTCTGCTATATCGTGACTTTAATAGTTGCTTTGTGTTGTACAAAACTTGCAATGAATTATAAATTGGCAAGAATGCCTATTTCATCTGTGTTTTGTACAGTATCAGCGTGCATGGCTGTAAGCAGCGAACGCGAATGTTTTCAGAAAAACAGCAACAGAAAAGTCCCAGAGATTAAGCCACTGAGATGTGTAGACTGTAAACAATATTATTACTAATAATGTGTAGATAGTAGTTTTTCACATTTCGCTGTAGCCAGATGCTTGGTAATCTGTTTTCCAGGACCTGGATATGGATTGAGCTTCACGGCTAATATCGAGAAATATGAGTATACTAAAAGCACAGACAAAGGGATCGGCATCAAGGCAACAAAAGCTTATTTTTCCGCCTTTATCAGGCCTAGTTTGTTTGTAAATTTAGTCTGATTAAATTATGTATATTCATGAGACTGCAAAGTTGTTATATGTTAGCTATTCGACAGAAAGTCTTTTGTGTGTGACGGACGGACGACAGACGGACGGAATATTATAGCACGTAACGAGATTGTATACAATACTGGACACTAAAAACTAAAACTTCATAAAATTATGCATCTGAAAAAAAATTTTGAAATTTCTACATCATTGTCAAATATTGTTCGTAATAATAAATTAACAGGTAAACATTAATTTGCATGGTGATAGCAAATTACAACTTGTCTACTTTTAAATATTTTTATTGCTGTTGAGATTATGCACAGTTTGTAAATACTTTTATTTTTAAACTTATTTAAATGTCAGTTTGCCGATATCTGATACGATATGACTGATGCACTGTTAATAAAGTTTGACTGAAACTGTTTAACTGTCTAAAATTCACTTATTATGAAAGTTTTAAACTTTACAGCTGATGATGCACAAGTATGACGACGTACCAAAGATGGCTGAGAAAGGTACCTCAGTTTCACCAGGACTACGGTCCTTCATCTCTCTTGAAACCACCCAGGTAGTACTTACTAACTAACTAACTAACTTACTTAATTAATTACTTGCATACTTCCTTGCTTATTTATGCACTCTTTTAATTTCGTTGTCGAGAAAATGTTTTAAAATCGCCACGAAAATCAGAATAACGTTGACTCAACGCGGATCTTCGCGTGAGTGAAATTTAATACCATAAGTGCTACAAAAATACCCAATAATTTGTAACAGTCACTTAACGATAGTTTTGCAGATCCAGTTTTTGTACACATGTTGTGAATTAATTAGGGCCTACACGACGAGCGCTTATGGTCGAAATTTCGGCTTCTTGTCGTCTGAAAATCTACACAGACTGACAGATTGCTTGTAATTAATTATCCGCTATAGAGACTTCGTTGTATTTCTAAGAATAGTTTACCACAGTGAAGCTATTGAAGCATTCCTGAAACTGACAAAACTGAACTGGTGGATGGTGTCACAAACGAATTTGCTGTGACGACTGACAGCGCTGCGCTGTCGATGGGCACGCTGATTAAGCTATAGTGAACATCATTGATCGATTGTTGCCTGCGCGACTGGTCGATAGTGATGCAAACGAGCAATCGTCCAATAGCGCAGCGATCCCCGATGGCGCAAATCCGTTGATCGCGCGAAAAAATTTTAACGAACGCGTTCATTATTTTTTCAGCATTCATTGATTTTTAATAAACTTAATAAACTTAATAAACATGAAATGTAGAAAAAGCTTTGGCGAAAAACTGAAGTGAAACAAAGCATATATGATAAGAAGCCAAGCATTTTTCATGATTCAGATTTGTAAATTGTGTGATCGAGATGTCTTAAACATCAAAAATAATAATAAACGTTAATAAACGCGTTCATTGTTAAAAAATGACAAACGTTAGCTAACGTTGACATTTTTCCAACGGTTTGTAAACTTTGTAGTGAATATTTTTTTTGCACATTGCAAATTCGAAACTTCAGTTCGTTGGTGCAGCGGTCAGCAAAATTCAATTCAAAATAGTTACTACAAAATAAACAAATGTTTGGCTTCTTATCATATAGACTATGCTTAGTTTCACTTCAGCTATTCGACAAAGCTTTTTCTACATTTTTCATGTCAGGTTTATTAAAATAATGAACGCTGACAAAATAACGAATGCGTTTGTTAAAAGTTTTGTAAACGTTTGATGATTATCACATTGACTGTTGTAGTGTTATGCTCACATGCTCACGCAACGATATTCTCCGTCGGTTGACTGATTTTCTGATTATAATGCTGATTTGATGTGTCATTTTTTTCGCTTTTCAGCGTGTATTTTATTGTTGCTTGTTTGGATGTTTTTAACTTCTCATGTTACAGTGTGCGTATGTCATGATGAATTAAAAGGCCACTTACTTACTTACTTAAACGTTTATTACATCTATGGTTTGTGGCATAGTTCGAGAACACGTACGAAACACGGCAAAAAAACGTAAAAGTCATGACTTTTTGGATTTTGAAAAACGCAAAAACGTAAAAAACGCAGAAGTAATAACATATATCCTGAAGACCACGGTGACCACCCTCAATCAGTTTTGTTGTCTTTCGCACAATAGCAAGGCCGTTATATTTTAACCAAAAATGAATAGTTTTAATGTATAACATGACATGTATGTAATTGTTTTACAGCAAAAGACTAAGTGTCCGTTAGCAATTACAAAGTGGAGAAAAGTGAAAAATTGGAAAACGTTTTCTACGTTTTTTACGTTTTTTGACATGACACTTCAAAGAACCGTAAAAAGTCGCGTTTTTGGATTTTGAGAAAAAAAACGTAAAAAACGTATTCTCGAACTATGGTTTGTGGCAGATCAGTCGGATTTGTATAACGGTGTGAGGTGGTACGTGCAGGTGCAAAACATGCCGCCGCCATGGGGGACGTGTGGTGCGACGAAGCTCGAGTATTTCTCTCTGTACTCGGTGTCGACGTGCGTTACTGAATGTGAAACGAACTACGTCTACAAGCAGTGCGGCTGCATCGACGTCAGCATGCCCAGCGGAGACGGTCAGTGAGTGTTGAACGGCACACACTCGGGGAGGGGGACACGGGTCAGTGCCTTCCCCCTCCATCATGTGTGTCAAAGTTTTTAGAAGCAATAAAATTGGAAGTAAAAATGCACCTAATCGGGTCATTTTCACAGAAAACGTCGAATTTTTGTCTGAGAGGACACTACCTCTCCCCGCACCCCTCCCCACCAACAGAAAGGACACCCGTTCCCATGCTCACCCATCTCTCTTGACATTAGTCTTTACTCCCTTTGCATAATTTTGTCTACGACCCTGCGTATTTCCTATAATAAAGTAAAGAGCGTATCCTGTAAAAATTGAATGGCTCCTGTCCTCTATTACATTCCGAACACGTTCAGAATAGTAGTTTCATTTCTGTATTAAGTAGGTGATTTTATACAAGTATACAGCATGCAAGTAAATGAAATATGATGGCTGATCGAGATACCACACCGTGAAGCTGTCTAATGTTTGCAGGTGCGATGCCTACGTGTGACGTGTGGAACTACGTCAACTGTCTACTGCCGAAGCTCGGTCAGTGAATGCTTCTTTGCTTTAGAGCTGTGATGACCTTGAATGATCTTTAAGGCCATTATATACAAGAAATACCTCGCTACGTACTGCATATATCTCCGAGAAAAGAAAGCCTAGCTAACGCACATACGTGCGCAACAGCAGTGCATGTATGAAGGTCCCCTGCAAAGAAATCCAAGCTTACCGCGACGCTGTCTACTGATGTTAATAGCAGCCGTCGCCATGCTGCGATCTATTTTCGCGTATGTGGTATAGAGGTTGCAAATCGCTATTTTCGACCGCTGTATTCTGACTGTAGACCCCCTAGCGGAGGAACGCCTAGCAATATCAACGTAATCTATACAACAAAAACTAGAGGGATCGGGCTACTGACATGTGAAAATCGCATAATCCTAAATTCAACCGTTTTTTGACTGACTCACCCGTGTGACAGACAGACAGACGGACAGTCGACGATACCATATTGCTCGCTCTGCATATGCTGCCGCAGCTAAAATGAGAAATAATCGCTTTATTCGTTGTATACAGAGGAGATGCGTGCGGCCGGTAATTTCTGCACGTGTCCGACGCCTTGTACGACGTCCAACTACGTACCGACGGCGTCATTCTCGATTGTGATGGGACCCGAGTCGACCGCCGTGCTGGACGACCGAGCCACGGCGCTGCGCCAGAAGCTGTTCCGCGCGCGCGAGACCACCTACCGCATCGACCCGGAGAAGTCGTCGGGGACGCTGCGGCGGTTCCACGCGGCGACCCGTGCCCTGGCACGCGGCGCTCGACACGCCAAGGCGTCGGCGACGACCATGAATGACGGGTACTCGACGGTCAGCGGACACGCGACTCAGGTGATGGCCGACTGCGTGCGGACGAGGGACACCCTGTCGACCGCACGCAGCGACATCTGCGACTACATCATCACACCGCTCGAGACCTACCGCACGCGCTTCCTTCCCGTTACCATGGACGCTTTCCTTACTATCCAAGTCAGTGCTCTATAGCTAACGGTCAATATTTTCGACAGTTATAAATATATTGTTTTAATACGTTATTCTACAACTGTTCTGTATTTACCATTTACCTATTCGACTGATACTAGTTGCAATTGTGAAATAAACGTCATTGTCATTGTTAACGTCAGCGGTGTTACCGTGTTTAATATTTTTTTTATCCACAGGCGGCGCCAGAGTTTGAAATTTTGGGTGTAGTATCATATGGCGAGAGCGGGAACGTAAGCTTATAACTGGGGGCTGGGGCGGGGAAGGGTTCGAGGACAACGATTAGTGATAATTCCACAAATCTCATACTTTGCGTGTGTCACCTGTTTTATCCGTTTTCCAGGAACTGACGCCTCGTGTTGCAGATGCGTGCATGAAGCAGAGGCAGTTCTAAGAGGTGGCCAGGGGGGCCACAGTCCCCCGGTGAGCGCTGTGGCCCCCCCCCACTAATGAAACCGGTTGCAAGGTTGCAAGGTTACATAATACCTGTATTTATAACGTGGCATCACATAGCTGGTGTCAAATTACACCATTCACGCAATCATGTATTAAGTCATCTGGAATTCTTGGCCCCCAAATACAAATCTGGCCACCCCGCTGGCCATCCCAAGCTGCTGCAGCTAGAAACGCCCCTGGCATGAAGTAGGCTTACATCTGTTGCTGGTCACGTGACTCACAATCAACCAATGACATTTCAGTATTTCTGACGATGATTGTGTAGGAGGCAACAGGCGACGCGAGAAGTCGAGTTAACTCGTATAACTGGACTGGAGTCACGGCTCCCACGCTTCAGGCTCTCCTGCGGGATATTTCGCGTTGTAACGACACGGCATGGGACACCTACTCGCGTCTCTATCGCACACTGGAGCACATGGCCGGCACCTTCTGGAATTCACTGTCCGCCAGCGTCAACGCTCTACCGACCACCAGCGAGTTCAGACTACTCCAGGTCTGTAACGTTTGACCTACAGCAATTCCAGCGAAGTCGAAATGAGTGTTGATATTTTGTTCTAAATGAGCTCGCCACACCTTTCTGTGCACCTAGGCCCTACTATCATTCCTTTCCAGTACATCCCGCCACTCCTCTATCGTATCGTATCGTTTCCGTTGTCTCTTGGTTCAGTTCCCAGTTTTTATGTCCGCAATGTCCACGCTACAAGTCTTCTACTCAAGAGCTACCAATTCTGGCACGATGACTTGCGAGACCAACAGACGAATGTTAGGGGTCGACTACAGGGGCGGATCCAGGAATTTTAGGGGGAGGCGCCCACCGGCAGGTTGGAGAAGACCACCTGGACGTCCAAGGAAGAGCTGCCTGCACCAGATAGATCGGCGACGGTTCCACAGCCTCAATCCGCCAAGAATGAGACCTCGCGGCTGGACGAGTCCACACAAGGTGAATGAGATCGGTGCAACGGACCTCTGTCGTCAAGGCGTTCTGATGATGATGATGATGATGGGGAGGGGCGCTCCATAGTTTCCCTTCCCTTCTCTTGCCCTAAAGGGCTTACTATACAGTACTTAGAGTTGTGCGGATTGTAGAGTCGGGTATCGCCGATACTGCCGATCATCGGTAATCGGTGCGCGTGGTGTGTATCGGCCGCTGGGACCCCGATGTTATCGCTTGTCAGAACCAAAATCGACAACTGGATCAGTGCCGCGACGTTGAAGAGCAACATCAACACGGCCAGGTCGAGACTGAACAATGCATACTACCCGTATATCAACAACATGTGGGTGGCCAACCTGTCGACGACCGTCACCGGCGGGCACGTGTCAACGTACAACAGCCGCATGACAGGTGTCAGCACCAACCTTGCGACGGCGGCAGGACGGCTGGACAGCGCGCTGGATGACGCCAGGGATGCCGTGGGAATGATCGATGATCTGCTGGACCTCGTCTGGACACAGAAGGCAAGATAAAACCACCACGTTCTTCCTTTCTGTCGGCCCGAAACAAGACACAGTATTAATTTTCTCTTTTTACTTGGTTTTATTGTAGGCTGTATATGCCTCTCAGGCTGTTTATCTGTCTGTCACTGTATATTGTGTTCTGTCTGCCTGTGTGGCGAATAAACTTCTTGATAAACTAGAGTTGATAAAGCGGCCATGATATGGAACGCTATGATCAGTACAAGATGTGACTCAGTTCAGAAAACGAACTACAATTCTATTGTTGGTGTCTTAATTCTTCATAGTAAGTAATTCGCGAGTTTTCAATTTATGGAATTACCTGATTCTGTAAACTTCAGTTCCTGTCCCAAATTCAAATATACTATACTATAAAATGTCTAGATTTCTATAGTTATCTGAAATATTTTTAATTTCTCTGTTTAGTAACGGGCTGTTACGTGAAAACTTTGGGCATGTAGAGCCGTCGACAGATTCTTATCAAAAGTTTGAAAACGTGTGATTGACGTGGTTGTTGGCTGTTTTTCTGCGATCATGTCCAGTGTCAGATACAGCTGCCGAAGCTGGTCAGTGAACTGGACTCGAATCAGCTGACCACCAGTTCTCTGCTGGCCGATCTCAATCATTTCCTCGATGCACAGTACCACCTGATTGACAACTATCGGATCGCCTACACGGCAGAAAACACATCGCTTGAGGACGTGGCCAACGGCATCCCGTATGACGTCATTACCGCTACCGTCAGCACCAAAAAGGTGAGTGATGTCTTCGGGCAAACGCCGTACAAAATTCACAAAGCACAGTGATTTGCTTTTTAAATTTCACTCTGCACTAAAAGAATGTCGTCATAAGAGTGTCACTTCTTTAGCGACATTCTCGCAGTGGTTAAAGTGTAATAGGACACGGGGGAACGCAGTGCCCCACCTCTAATTTCTGGTCAGAGGCGTTCCCCACCTCAAAATTCCAAGGGACGCAGGGGAACGCAAGGAGGAACGCAATGATACGCTATAAATGTGCGTGTTGCTATTTCTGTGAAGTAATTCATACAGGGTTTATCGTTTTTCGACCAGAGTTTATTATGCAATTCACTGCAGTGACTGCACACCTAGAAATTGATTACTTACTTAATACGTGTTCATGGAAAATTATCGCAAAACAGTGAACCGATTAAAAAAAGAATAATCTTACGGTTTTAGTAAATGAATAAATACTCTGCGGTTCAATCAGGGGCGTCGATCCTGGGGGCCGGGGGGGCCCGGGCCCCCAATATTTTGCTAAAGGGGCCATGCATCAATCGGGCCCCTCCAATAATTAAGCTGCAATATGTACTTCCATGTCAATCTGTCATACAAATCATGAAATGCCTTTATGTTTTATAACCTGTCTTAAATTTGGCGAGTTGATTTTCAGGAAAATCATTAGAATCGTTGCCACTAGCTGGCAAATTTTGGAGGTAAAAATGTACAAAATTCGATTTCCGCTGGGGCTCCGCCCCAGACCCCATTTGAGGAGCTTACAGGGCTCCCCTGACTCCCTGGCTGCATTTAAGGGGCCCTATTTCTAAGGGGAGGGG
>Ga0056114_1001567_pt1 | contig 10626 bp, 7 predicted proteins | sample WorMetHERISLAND1_FD_77005 | JGI IMG/M metagenome (GOLD analysis project Ga0056114, IMG submission 77005) | Marine gutless worms symbiont microbial communities from Max Planck institute for Marine Microbiology, Germany - Olavius loisae HERON... ... | reverse complement strand
CGTGACGTCATCGGTCACGTGACCATTCGATAGCCCATATGCCATTTCCTATTGGTAGTCCTTTGGAACCAAACCTCTATCTCTAACGGTTTCCGAGATATTCAACGTCAAATGTAATACAACGGTTGACGTGACCTTGGTACGACCTCTAAACAAAGGTCAAGGTCATTCATTTTGGTACCAATCGATTTCTCATATACGACTTCCTATAGGCTCTCCATAGTAACTTATTGCTCTAGGACGCACCGTTTAGCCACAATACATAACGTCACAGACGACAGACGCAACAGTGTAGCAATAGCGCGCCCGTTAGTACGGTCGGCTAAAAAATTCAACAAGTATCTTTCAACCAAGTCCAAGTAAAAATTTCTCATTTAGTTGATAACAGTGCAGGCCATCATGTCACTAACTACAAAACCTGTAATTGTTTGAGACTGTCGCACGCCACACATAAAGACCAATGTTCAGTTTACTACACCAGCACGTGAACGACAGAAAGTATTTAACAACGTTTAAAGATTTTTAACCGATGAACTTCTGCAAAACCTGTTCTCTCACTACACCTGACTGCTCGCCTTGCCATGTTCAGGCAGTTTCTAAAGGAAAATAAATTAGGTATTTTTGTTTCAACTAATTCAAAAGATATGCAGAAGACTAACTTATGTCTAGCATCAGTTCAGCATATACAGTGAACATTTTTCTGTGCCAAGCGTTTGCATGACCTCATTTCTTATTTTACAGAAACTTGCACATCTTATTTGTCCACCATTACATCAATGTGACAATAAGGTTATTACACATAAGAAACTCATCTGAAGTCTTATTTCAGCATGTAGCATGACAATCAAGTCTGTTTACCCATGGCAACATGAAGGTATGACAGATAAATGCTGGAGCATTGATGTATGCCTATCTGGTTGGTGACACTTTGTAACATACACTGTTAGCTGCTCTATACAGGTTGTCTCAAACTCACTAGACGGCGCAGTGTTAACTGCCGTACTGTGACTGTATGCGACATCAATTAATTATCGTTGCCAGTGACTACAAAACGCGCCATTCTGCACAACACGTTTCTCATTGGAAAACATTGCGAAAACATTTACAAAATCAAATATCGAACAAAGTACGACACATCGGACAGATTTATACTCGTACAGTAATTCACAAACAACTGAATCCAATGCCCTCACGACGCACTGCATTTACCCGCGCTGCCAACGCGGCAGAAGTTAAGCTAAGAGTAACAAAGCATGAAAGCTTGCTTTACTATAGAGACTGTGCACATCGCAGATGACAAATGCAAAGCGTGTTTATGTTTGGCAATCCACACTTACAATGCGTTATCGATATCGCTCAGTGCTAGTGCGAGCTGCTAAAATCTATTCCGTGGAAGTAAGCTTCTTGCGAATACATTTTTGATTACAACAGGAACATCGCAGGCAGCACTAACTAGAGTCTGTGAAAAAGTAAAAACTGGCTAGCATCAAGCGTAAGACATAGCGAGTGACAGCGTACGATGATATGGCTAGCGACACTCAGCCTTTTTAGAGACCATCCCGAACAACCACTCCAATGCACTTTAGCAGCATGTAGTAATAGCAGCAGCGTAGCAGTTATAGCTAATGTTCTAGTCAGCGCGGCTCGTAGCACATAAAAACCGATGCATGAAGCTATGTGGAAAGTAACACAAACAAAACCTGAATAAACGAACAAATCGAATCGCTAGACGACGCTCGAATACTGTTACGATCACAAGATGTATGGTATGGTATGGTACAGTGTGTCCCGGCATGCACAGCTGCCAGTCGAGATCGCGCTACACAGAACCGTCCTCAGACAACATCACAACGACCTACAGTGGAATCAGAACAAGTTCATCATCGACGGGAATGGAAGGGACGTGAATCTCCACGTTGCTAGCAGCTGCCACAGCCGAAGCGTCCGTCGGGTGATCTAGTAGACCAGCGCTCACCTCACGGGCCTTCCACTCCCAGTCCAGTCGTTGTACGGCACACAGCACGTCGGCCTCGTGGTGATGTCGTAACCTCATCTCTTCCTGCGTTCACAGTACATCGATCATATCATCACTTATCGTATCATCACTGCAGAACTTTGATGTGATTTCGTATTCTACTGCGATTTGTTGTGTTTTGTTTGGCATCTTGAAGTCTGCTGTTGTTCAATTCTGCAAATTTTACGTATTGTTTTAGTCTAGCATTTGTGTTACACGGTTTTAATAAAATGTTAACGTCCACATCAACACAACGAGCACACCTGAATCTACCACATAGTTGTAATCAATTTTTTTCCGGTCTTTTTTTCTATACAACTCTACTTGATGGTAAACGCATCATAGAACACTGCAAAAAATAATTGCAACAAACAGCACTGTTGATATGGTCGGTCGCGGACCTTAATTCAGCGTAATAATCGTAAAATACTAAACATGTAATCTACTGCAAATCTGTTACAAAAGCCCATCGCAACACTCAGTGCTTCAACGGTCTTGACTGAATACCAGTAATGGCACATACATCAGTTGAACAATTGTCAAATGCTTCTATGGAGGAATCTATGCACCAGAGAATGTCCACTGTTCAATGTTCATGCACACACTCATCAGTAAAATTGAGATCAGACCAACCTTTAGTCGTTCAAACTTCTCCGAGACTTCTTGCGACCAGGCTATGAAGTGCCGTGCACTGCATCGCGACCGTACATCGCGGTCGTCAGCACCGCTGGACTCACTTGTCGGCGCTGGTCCGCTAGCATCACGCATCACGGTGGCACTGCCTCCGTACAGGCCAGACTCCACGGTCAGCAGCGAGCAGACGCTCAGCACGCCGGCGTGATTGTAGTTAGCAGCTCGTGCTTGATGGCAGTCGATACGCAGCATCTCTTGTTCAGCCAGTAACACCAGCCGATCCTACACAGTATGTCAACATACCAAAATCAAGACCTTTCCGACTGGACTCATGGGCCCTTAGCAAGACAGCAGCCGAAGCTGCTAGACCACTGCTTCAAGTGGTATGGCCATTCGCAGCCCAGCTTTTGCTTGCAGTTATCACACGACCCAAGAGAGATGGCAAGTTGAGACGGTTCTGTTGAAACCAGTGACTACATGGTCGAAAGTCCAGCACGGCCACCACTGTACCAAAACTACTCTTGTATTGACACAGTATCAGCTGCCTTCACAACTATAACGTGTAGCCAAGGTGCTAAATACTAAAGATTATGTGAATTACAGCTATTTTTTCTGTACTCACAGTCTGCAGCTTGTGACCAAACACAAACAATAGAGTCCTGCTATAAAGCAGTCCAGGAGCGTTGTGAGTCAGTGTATAGAAGGAATCAAAGGACGCAGTTTTTACCCTTTCTTTAATGTGTTGCATTCGTAGCTGACAGCGGGCTTTTTCCTGCTGAATGAAGAGGTCACTGAGCCGTCCAACCAATCCACTCGGCGGCGGCTTAACCTGCAACACACAGAATTTCACTTTAACAAGATGCATGCCCACACGGCCACCAGTTCACGCCATTCCACATTTATGTTAACATTTGGAGCAGGGTCCTTCCGAGTTTCCACGTGATAGTCAGCCATTAAACCCGTGAAGAATCCTAGTAAAAACTGCTGTACAGTGAAACTTGTGAAAGTATAAACCAGTGCATCAATCAGCAAGGCTTGTTTTTAAGTAGCTAAGGATCACTTTTGGCCGATCCAGCAAGTATTTCCGCAGCAAGATGACATCGTTAAAAGGCACAAACTTCTGTCTACTAATGCTAACTCAAAATACACACACATTTCAGAGTTAAATCACCATCTTATAAAGTTAAACTGAATTCAGTCCACAGAATACTTTATCGCTGTGGTAATCTGATAAAGACAAAACGGACTCATTGCAGTTTTCTAACCAAATATGCTATATAAATCTACGGTTTACTTACTTACTACGAAGGTAACATAGACAACGAGACTCACGTACCGGGAGCAGTGATGACTGTGCCACGTGGAGAGCGTATCGTCGCGTCATGAGGCTGAATTCACTGAACCTCGATGGAGCTTTGGGAACAACCGTGCAAAGCTGTTTCTTCCGCTCGTTCACCTGACGACACACAAACAAATTCTCACGTCAGAACTAGGAACATCACAAGACGTTGTACATCATCACAAAAGCGTGACACACTGGCCGCTGCGGGATGCAGCCATCTTCAAACTCATCCTTTGACACACAGTTCATCATATCTTTAATCCATCTCTCCTGATGATATAAATACACAGGCGACTCACTGGCCCAAGAAATGTACTAGTATGAAGTATTATAACCCTTTGATGCCCACTGTTGCGCTACAGCATCCTGTGCCAGATCGGGTTAAGCTGCCATCTGTAATTTTTGACATCTGGGCACTCTGACACTTAGCTAAGAGCATCAGAGTGCCCGGATGCCAAAAATTACAAATTACAAAAATTACCCACATGGCAGCGTCAAAGTGATAAGATAATGTGTGAAACTTATTATTTGTGGACACCGATTAACTAAGTTACACATAAATCTGTTGCTAAATTTCAGAATGAAATAATTCACCTTCATTTTAATGTTGCGGTATGCAACGTATGGGTTTGCAGGTTTGCGATACGGGTTCACCGGAGCCATCGGCACTTGTGTTTCACTGGCTACTGATGACTCTGGCAGTGTTGCCGTTGATGCCGCCGCTGCCGCTGCTGCAGATCGATGAATCTTCTTGTGTTTGCGATGGACGACAGCAACGGAGCTGACACTTTCCTCGTCCGTTGGCACTGATGTAGCCGCTGGGCCACAGCTATCCACTGGCGCCGCTGACATGTCTTTTTCTACTTCACTGCGATGACACGCCGCTGCAGAAACATACGCACATGTCACCAATGAGAGATGCACCAGTAACAGAACAGTTACAGCCAGAAACATTGCAAGTAAGGACATTTCTGTAGTGCCTAAGATCAGAAAGTAAAGTCACTATGCAGTTACATGTCCTGACATCATTAGCAGTCAAAGCTTGCGGTCTGCTAGTTGCGGTCTGCTAGTTGTGTAGTAGCAGGTGACCTCCTCGAGGACTGTCAGTGAATGAGATGGGAAGCAGGCAGCTTACAACGTCTGTACCATCAACCCAGACTAGAATGACCACTTTCCGTCCACTTATGCTGGAGTATTTAACCTGTTACCTGGTGCAAAAACTGTATAAATTTCCAGTGTTTAGCCACTAAGTGCACGTATTACAAATAGACAGATGGAAATGTCATGACAACAGCTAATGGGCCATTCAAATATTACGTAATGCCAGAGGGGAGAGGAGTGTCAATTGACTGATTGATTGATTGAGCAGTGTTTTACGTCCACGCCAACATGGGAGACGGTTTTTACAGGTCAAAAGACCCAACCAACCAATTAAGCCAGCATTGCGTAACACTTTGAAATTTTAGAGATTGTTGGCAATTATCGCTGTGTCATGTAACATGTCGTCTTTACTGATAGCCAAGAGTACTTCCACAAGTTGTGACAGTGACAGTCTGTTTATGGTGCCGACGCTGTGTTTACATCACAAAAACTCACTTTGGAATTGTACACTACACACTGTGTCACATTCATATCCAATTCATGGTTTACTGCAGGTCTTTTGGTGTGTGTGTGGGGGGGGGAGGGGGGTAGTGAACGTGTTACATAATTTGGGGTCCGCCTAGTGTTAGGCTGCATTACAAGGGGCACGGAAGGGTCAAAAATGGCTAAAATCTGCTATATCTTTTATCTGAATGACCCCCAAGTGCATTACTCTATCAGATCATCTTTATAGCACGAAGTTGCTGCTGATTTCATTGGGTATGATCCACATACTTACTGTGCTTTAGCAAAGAAGTCTGGTTCAGGCTGAGGCTGCACAGCATAGTGCGTCTTGCTGTTACTTACTTAATTGCAAGTGCCGTAATTTAAAAAAACTAATCTCTGAATGATACCGTCGACACTGGATCGGCCTTTCTGCTGTTGTGATCTGGCTGATGCTCTCGTCACTCGTCGCTCCGATGTCGTTCCAGACCGACTCGTACTGACTTCCAGGCCGCCGCCAGCGCCAGCACAACTCTGATCATCCTGATCCGCCGACATCCGCGACTCGTCCGCGATCACACCCACATCTGTACTGCCTTTCTGACTGCACTTGTCTTCATCTTTAGGCTGAACAGTGACAAGTATCATTCCACTTCAACTTCTACTCACGTTTGATAACGGGTAAAAATATTGAATCATCTTAGCCAAGCAGTTCAGTGGCAGATTTGCTGCATATCTGTTACAATCAGTGATGTGTTAGGAACAGTAACTGAAACTCAACTATACACAATACCTACCACAACAACTATATTTTAATAAATAAGAGAGATTGGTAACAAAACGAAAAACAAAATTAAGACCTCACAACTGAATAAAACTGTTTTTTAATGTTGTCAGTACAAAAATTATTATCACCTGTTAGTGTGCCACTAACTCGCATCAAATACAACCTCCAATTTCTGGTACAACAACATGAACCAAGCAAAATGGTTGACTTGTGTGACAACTACTGCAAATATCATCTGTCAATCATTGAAGTGAGTGACTTCTGCCACGAGATAAACTGATCACATGCATATTATGTTCTGCCATTGACTGAACTAGATCTCACTTCAGCCTCAAGATCTCACACAATTTGTAGAAAAACTGTTCTTCATCCACATGGCAATGGCATTATGACTGTCCGGAGACGCAACGGAATGTTCACTTCTCTGAATGTGTGTAATTAATGTGTATAGTGGAACTAACTTCCAATGTGCACAACTGAACAGTTTGAACTGTGCGTGCCTGTGCTGCTTAAATCACAATAGTTTACCCAGCCAGAATAACTGCAGTCTTTCCTCTTACAAATGAAAAATACTAGTACCAGTATCTGGGTGGAGAAAAAGCTAAATCTACAACTAAACGAACTGAACAGTATCTGAAGTGAACAAACTGCTCTAAAAAACTAAACAATAACTAAAATTTGTGGTAGCCAGTTCTGCAATGAGTAGTGTTTCATGGCATATGTGGGCATGTCTGTCTGTTTGTCTCTCTGTCAGTTAGCAGTCTGCACGTACATCCCTAGTTGAATTTTCAAATGAAACAATACAGAAATCATTATTTTCAAAAAGTAAAATCCGTGGTTACAGCTGATTCAAAATAGAGCAGTATAGTGACACAACACGATGGAAATCCACAAAAACAACGATGACAGTTTGCCAATAAGAATAACACAACGCCACTCACTTTGCTCGAATGCTTTATCTTCCGTCGTTTTGCTGGAACGAGATCGGAATTAGACAAAGATTCTTTGGAGGTCGATAAACGGTCATCGGACAAAGTGAAGACAGCGGGACTGGAGTCACAGCGGTGCACAGTGTCCACTGTCACAGCCATTGTGTCACTGTCTGCACTGTTAGTCCGACTCACGACGTATGGCAGCGAGCTCACACTGCTACGGGATGTTGTGTTCATAAACGTCCCATCAGACAGTGAGCCGGGCGGACATACTTTTGAAGGAATTATAATCCGGAGCGGTGGAACCTTCGGCTCCAGATTATTTGGAATCTGAGAAACGTCGGCGGCGGTTTCTGTCGAGGAAGAGAAAGGGTCGACGGCAGTGCTGGGTTCCAGACAACTGGACCGCATTGAAGACGAAATGGAAGCGTCGGGAGAATGGCGGCCAGGACTGTAACAGGATGAAGACGTGTTGTCGACGTCTGCTTTTATTTGTACACCATTATGTAGGTTGGGTTTATTACCACATAAATCGGACTTAAAGCCCTTGTCCTTTCTATCTTCGTACCAGCTACTAGTGGACGTATCATGATTGCTGTTTGGTAGCGATGTCTTAAAGGTTTCTTCGAGCCTAACATCTGAAACAGCTGTGCATGTCGGTTTGCTTTCCACCGTGCTTGGACATAGCTCTCTCGCGCTTTCTAGCGACTCTGCTTTTATATACAACTCGTCGCCTACATGTCCATTGTAATGTTCCGAATTGACTGGCGTATGGTGGCCCGAAGATGTACTAGTGTGTGGAACTTCTGACTTTACATGCAGAAACTCCGACTTCGGACATTCGGAGCCGTCCCTGCCAAAAAATCTGTTGTTGAAGAGTGCCTGCCTCGACAAGAGACCGTCTGGAGTTGGTACAGGAGAACCACCAAAGGGCAGCGATGAAAAATGGTTGACAACGAGGTTTCTGTTACGCCAGTGCACCAGTTTGTCAGACGGCTGTCCAGACGACATCGTAAACGCAGACAAACTATTCCAATCAACGAGTGACGGGAAAGACGGTATGACAGTGGCAGCAGATGAACAGAATGCAGAACTGTTGGCGGAAGGATACAATCCGACAGGCAAGGGTGGTAAGCACTGTGAGGAGGGCAGAGGTAAGCCATATCGATCAGGAATCGTAGAGGAAGAATCTCTGGAACTTGCTGTTGTTGATGGTCGAACTTCGTCCTCGGCGTCGCTGATGTCTTCAAACTGCGACGACAGCGGCGTCTGCTCGGCAGGTGAATGGTTCTGATGAATCTTCTCAAAACCACTCTTGAATACATGGTCAGCAGCGTGGTGTCGAACGCTGGGCAATGAAGCTGTCAAGTACCGAGGATCGACGGATGATATGCTCGAGGTGGTGGTTCTGCTGCCGGAAGAAGCAACCGCCAACAGCTGGCTGGCGCCGTCAGACCGAGGCACGTCGGCGGCGGTCGTCGCAATGCCGTTCTCATGTCGTTTCACGTGCTGGAACTTGAGAGTCAGCCGGGGTGTCGAGGACGACCGGTCCATGTGGTGCGACACCATCACGTTCTTCAACACGCCACACGGAGGAGTCGTGGCACTGCCGGACGACGTCGGCCGCTTACTCACACACGACTTGCCCGGACTCACATGGTTGCTGGGAGAATACAGACGCTGGTGTGACGCATCGGCTGACGGAGTTATCGAACTATTACAACCCTCTGAAACACACACAAACGACCAATTCAGTTACCTACAGTGCACATCAGGCAAACAGCATCGACACTTAAACATAACACAGAGTGGAATCTGTGCTACTTATCAATGAGCTCTAGCCGAACTGTAATTTACAATGCACGCAAATTCCACACCAAATGTGTCAGCAGCAGCAGCGTGTGTCACTTTATATTTCACTGGGTTGAGTAAGGTTTGATGTCCCACTCAACTCAAGCTTAGGTCATTTTGGAGACTGTTTTACAGGTCTGATCACCCAACCAATGATGTCAAAGCACTGAAGGAGGTTGGTTGGTCATCAAGACAGGCCTCAGTCTAACCAGAATCACCTCACCATGTCACAATTATCGAATATGCATGCAGATATAATACAAGAAAAATGATCGAACAGACACAAAGTAATCTAAGCACAGTGAGTGAACCCAGTGAGATGAAGCCAATCTGGTAGACTAAACCTGTGAGCTGCTCAAATGATTGTGCAACTATAGAAAGCTACACAGTACTACTACTACTGAACAGTTCTGACAATATTCCCAGTTGCTCATTTCACTGGCTTAGTCCTGAGACCTGCATCCAGCACTGTATTGGAGCAGATGATACAAAGTGAACCATTTGTGATTTGTGGACAGTTGTTTGTTACCGAATCCAGATAGTTAAAGCCCTTGCTAAGAAGCCGAGAGATACTAATGTATCAGTGAGTATGATACTAACTAGTGTCAGTGGCGAGGGTCAGCCTTGGTGATACACAGCCGCTGATGCTGTTAGGTGACGTCGAGGCAGCCGTGGCGGGGCTTCCAGACATGTTGCTGTCGTCACTCGAGACGGCAGCTGTCTGGTTCCTCTGTCCTCCGTGGTCTTCACCACGCAGTAGCCGTGAGATGACGTCCGTAGCTGCCACGTCCACCGGTGTCTTGCCTCTCAGGTTTGACAACATCGCGTTGGCACCGCGACGTAACAACAGCTGAACCAACTGTCAACGACACAGGACACCACAGCATCACCACATTGTACATCAAACACAATTATTCACAGTATTAGGACTTTGATACAGTGTCACACATCAGCCTTAACCCTTTGACGCCCACTGCTGCCATATGGGTACAGCTATAAAGCATTGCATGCCAGACGGGTTACGATGTCATTTCCAATTTTTGACATCCGGGCACTCTGATGCGCTGAGCGTCAGTGCTCGGATGGCAAAAATTACAAATGACGGCTTAACCCGGTCTGGCACAGGATGCTTTATAGCAGCTGTACCCGTACGACAACAGTGGGCGTCAAAGGGTTAAAGTTCAATGTGACTGAATGTTCATTGGTGGTCAGCCATCCTCAGCTGTAACGATAAACTGCCATATTACAAACCAGACATTGTAAAGCAAATCACATTAGATCCAGATAATTCATGTATTTTAACTGACAGTGGTTTGACTACTTGTGACATCTGATAAGGCGGGGCACAAAGGTTTAACAATGGGCGACTTTAACTTTTGACTTAGCCTTTTGCTGAGCCTTTCGCTGAGCTAAAGTTCGGTCTAAGTACAGACTTAAGTCAAAAAGTAAAGTGATTTCGCTGAGCGAAAGATTTAGGCCAAAT
>Ga0056114_1001566_pt1 | contig 10627 bp, 7 predicted proteins | sample WorMetHERISLAND1_FD_77005 | JGI IMG/M metagenome (GOLD analysis project Ga0056114, IMG submission 77005) | Marine gutless worms symbiont microbial communities from Max Planck institute for Marine Microbiology, Germany - Olavius loisae HERON... ... | reverse complement strand
CACCAGGGAAACAACATACCTGTTCCAGCGGCTGTCGGTGGCTCTCCAACGGGGAAATGCGGTCTCCTTCCACAGCACTTTCACCACCGAGTAAACGCCGTTGTGGTCTTTCTTGCTTAGTCTATAATAATAATAATATCGAGCCTTATGCCCAAGAATAGCATGCTTGCACAGATATGCTATGGTGTGCGTGCTGTTGGATTCCCTTTGCTATATTTTGTCTCTGTCGGTTGGTCGATCAACTGATTATAGATGAGTATACGAGACATGCAGCTCTACAGGTCGGCGCTTTCAGTCTCGACCTGCGACAAGTCGAGGTGATGTGGTCAGCTCCCTCTCGGTAGGTCCTGTGTTTGTCCCGACTGTAGCCTAACAGCTATAGAAAGAAACCCTTTGACGCCCACTGTTGCCATATGGATACAGCCGTAATGCATCCTGTGCCAAACTGGGTTAAGCCATCATTTGTAATTTTTGACATCCGGGCACTCTGACGCTCAGCCGTGAGCGTCAGAGTGCCCAGATGTCAAAAATTACAAATGACTGCTTAACCCGGTTTAGCACAGGATGCTTTATAGCTGAAACAATATGGCAACAGTGGGCGTCAAAGGGTTAAGCCAACTTTCGCTGAAAGATAAACGACACTGCAGAACTCTGCCCATATTTTATCATTTCTACTGCAATCATTTAGTCAGACACATATACGGGATTTGCTGCTGACGTCCGGAGTATGTAGGCCTCGATGCCAGCATTTCACGCCTGCAGGTTTATTCATACCGTAGATTATAGGCGGCATTAAGTTATCGTCCACGTAGCATATACATGATGTCAACAGCAAACGCCAATTCATATCTCGGAGAAGGCCTGCTAGGCTAGCACATACTAAAAGTGCGTCACACGAGAGTTAAGAGTTTAATGTGGACTGAAAAGCTGAGTGTGGTCTGCTTAATCTAGCACACGTAACCAAACCAAAAAGTACACGTATCGAAAAAAACTAAAACGCCAGTGCCCACTTAGTCTGGTCCAAATCCAAGATCTATGAAAGCGGTCTAAAGGAACTAGAAAGACTAGTTTACGCCTACTGCAAGACTTCTATTTCTCGGATATACGAACATACACGCACTCCAAGTCCAACCATTGAACCCCGTTCGGTCTTACTCTTATCCTTGTTTTCTTGTTTTCCTGCGTATGTTGTGAATGACAGTGTTTCAGAGATCGGCAATAAGAAATTTAGTTGCAGACTGAGACGTCGCTTTGTGCGCTAGCCTGCAATGCCGAAGGCGTTTCTATTTCTTTCCACGGCAGTGAGTGACGCTGGTAATTGTTGGCGGAACGAGTATATAGCAGTTGGATACTCGTTATATACAGCAGCTACAGAGAACGAACAATCATGTAACACAGTGTACCTGGTCGTTGAGTTATGTTGTCAGTCTTTCATTATCCACTCAGCGGGAGATCTATACATCCTACGTCTCTCTTTCAGCCGTGTGGCTGGAAGGAATACGAGCCGCTTTCTATCGACATTACGTTTAACACAAAGAGGTAACCGCCCATGCAGTGATTGAAGCATGGACGTCTAGTATAGGGCAAGGAGTCCCTAAATGTAGCTTGCTACATTTAGGACTCCTTGACTAGGGGTCCATGATTGAAGGGACGCACACTTGTGTAAAGTAGACCCACCACATGCACAGACTGATGAAAACGGTGAACAACAGGTGAGGTATTCACTGTATACTCTGGGAAGTCCACGTTATTAAGGCCTATAGTCTTTATTGAGAAGTGCATTTCGGTCTTGCGTTCAGCGAAGAAAAGCCGAAGAGGCACACGAACAAATTAGATTTTAATTTTATAACGAACAACATGGGTATACATACTGGCTATACTTCTTTTAACTGGAGGGCATTTAATTTATTTGGTGGTCATTGATAAGCTTCGAAATTGGCGTCATTTTCAATTTTTCGGTGTCCGGTTTGAAAGACGAAGTTGATAACGAAGCAAACCTATACATGAAAACTGAAACGTGCAAAAAACTAGAGGCTTTTGGATATTTCTGCCAAATTTCGTCAAAATTGATCCCCATAATTTCGAGCTATACTGTTTCAAAGTTGGTGCATTTTGAGACACAGTGTAGAACAAAAGGTCAATCGAGGAATATGGCCACATGACGGCGTGCTCTGTTGTATAAATGACGCAGATCGCATGGCACGCTGTTTATCCGCCAAACCGTAACTTCGTCACATCTGATGCTGACGAGATTTGTCGATCAAAGTTGCAGGCAACATTTCATAACAGGATTTCATGAAGAAGGCAGAGCGATCTGCTAGCGTGCCGGTGTCAGGCCTACATTGCACTAGTCGTTGGCGTAAATCGGTCAGAAACTCTGGGGTCGGATAAATCGTCTGCCGCAGATTTTTCTCACACGAAAACCCGTTCTCAGGCAAGTTGCAGATTATATACAGCCATGTAAAATGAGTTTTGAACGAAAATGATAAACGTTCCCCCAGAGGACCCAAAATAGAAATGCTGTAGTGATACCATACAAGACAGCCAGCTATCAATAATGGATTGTGAGTCCGCTGGTGCACGTGACCTTGAACGAACTATTTCGATTTTCGAATTTAATGAAACACTAGATTAGATATGACAGACATGTCTGATCGTTCCAAAATAGTTGAATATATGGCAAAGATATGTAGCATATTTCTAGATTTTGGCACTAACAGGTTTAAAAAAACTAAAATGACAGTGAAATGTCACTAATAGTCGTAGTTAGTGATACTATTCGACAGTACAAGCCATTTTACCCGCGCGATGCTAAGCTTAAGAGCGGAATTTGCTGTCGAAAGGTGTCGGTCTGTCTGTCTGTACGTTCGTCTTTCTGTCACGATCCGGTATTGTATCAAAACGGCTTAACTTATCTTCGAAATTCTTTCACCAGCATATAGTTCCAACATCCTAGTCTTCTGAGACTAACCGGCGTTACGATCCGGAACTACCGAAGGGATCGGCCACGGCCATAACAGCCTAGCGGGGGCCTTAAACACAGGTGGGATAGAAGTGTAACTGAGCTAATTCGTTCGGTTTGACTAAGGTGTGATCAACAACGTGGACGACGTTCTGTTGATATCGCTCGCCGTCACTTACGAACAACAGCGCAGCACAGTCGGACCTGTGATACACATTGTTCTGTGGCCGTTCGTTAAGCGTTGGCCCCGTCCGTCCGTCCTTCCGCCCGTCCGTCCGTCCGCGCGTTGACGTTGCATTCACGAATGAACGAATGCAAAACGCTATAAAAACGAATGGCCAACGACTACAAGAAACTTTCTGAAAATACATTAAAAATCGATATTTTATCTGCAAACGTTGGTCAGTGCATGAGCATGACGTGTGTCCGATTTCAGAAAGATGATGATTTATCAATCACTGAAGCGATTTTCACTGTCGGCGTCGGCTTTCAGCGATGTCGCAGATCCTTCCTGAATCCTGATGTTCGTCGCTCGGGTCTGCTTGATTGACCAGTGGTGTTGTCGTCAATCAGATGGAGTTGGCTAACCACGAGAACGGACGCCATCTGCTACGATGTTTCTCCGTGGCATCAACGCGGCACTGGACGGCGTCTATGCGAGAATTAGCCAAGACCATTATTCACGAAGCCGTGGCTTTGTGTGTCTTGTATGCAGCTATAATCCGCCTATCATGAATTAATCGAAACTGATCAGTGTGTACGCACGCATGGCATAGCGCTCAAACGTTTAGGAGGCCTAATTTTTAGGCGACATCGCTGAAAGCAGTTTTGCCTGTTGATATCGATTTTACCGTTCCGTGGTCTGTCTGTCTGTCAGTCACGTTCGTGCATTGTGCTCAAACGTCAAAAGATATCGACACGATTTCTTTTGCATACGGCAGCACCGTGTGTCTCCCAGATCACTTTAAAATTTGTCTTACATCGGTCAACCCCTTCCTCCCCAAATTTTGCCCGAAAGTGACCCACACCCCTGTATGCCAAGACATAGTAATTGAACTGATATTTGTTAGTGAATTAATTGATAAAGTATGTCGCTGTCACTGTCGGGGAACGGAAATTAGTAATTACAACTAGTCATTCCAAGGGAGAACGCGAACGGACGGTACTGACTCGATTTGCCTAATGGTGATTTGAGTACAACAGTTGTACGGGGTCGGGGTATGTCAACGATCAATGGCCCAGCGGTTCTAAAATAGACTATACTCTGTAGGAGGCTTCTTGGGGCTTTGTTCGACCGTGGTTCGACAAAGACGTTTAAAAAAAGACAGGTGCCATTTTGAAATTATTTTTCCTGGTATTAAATGAAACCACGTATGCTGAAACCACTTTTCTTAAGTTAAGGTACTTCCAGAATAAAAATAAAAAATGACGGCCATTTTGAAATCCAAGATGGCGGCTGAAAATGCTCGGTAAAAATGGCACCTAACTTTTTTGAACTCAGCACGCTGTCAGCGGATGATATAATACGATAAGTGAGTTATTATTACTATTTAACGTCGTCGATGAGGTGCGACAATCGGCCGACTCGACCTGTAAGGTCATGTGACTGCTCTTATGGGCGACAGCCAGTCAAATTCGAGGTGTGGCATATACACGTCTCTTGTAATCCCGGTATCAGCTGCCTAACACAACCGGGATCATAACAGAGCTGTTCACACGCATCTGCGCCACGACGTACGCAGTCAACGGTCTTCTACTTGTGTTTTGCTAGCATTCATGTCGAAGCGTCGAGGAAGTCACTCGTTTTACGGTTGGATATTCAATCCGCCTCAGTACGTCTTTATCTGCGTTAGCTTCCGGCTCGCAGCACGTAAATTTTGTCGTTAATCCATCGCTGGTTGTTGTGAAACTCCGATGGTACTAGATTGTTAAGTATTAGTACACCGACGTGATCTGTGACTGGCGGCACTTGGAAAGGTCACAATAATTGCCCAGTGCCAATTTCTGTATAGTATTTCCGATTAAACAAACTAAGCAGTGAAATGTATTCAGCTAGTCGTATGTAGGACGAATGTGGCGCTAGTTTAAGTTAATATTATAGAAAACATCACGTCATCGCAGTGTGGGCAGAGAATTGGCCTAAAACGGGGGGGGGGCGGCTGATGTCAGTCAATGATATTGACAGTGTTTATTTCAGACTTGCGACTAGCAACACTCGAATAGGCAAACACAGAACAGTTGTAGAAAAACATAAATGTAATAATGCAAAAAGAAAATGTTTGAAATTTCGCACAGGGACTGAAATTTAAAACAGATACGTGTCAGAAATGTGAGCCTGTAGACGTGAACCCTCCCCCGATCCCACCGGCAATTCCCTGCACACTGCTTCATCAGTCGGTTTTGTTTATGACGACGCGGTCCAGTGAACGTCGAGGTGGACAGTGAAACGTGTGAGAATGAATGAGCTTCAATAATACACCACGTGCGACATGCTGAAAGAGAGCAGCAACATTACTGTACGGTATCCTACACGTCAGTGGATAGCTGGCGGACAAGACGGGAGTGACCGGTTCCGGTTGACCGGCCGGCGTGTCATTCTGTCATCAATTAACGACGTGACGTGACGTCATGCTGAAGGTGTCGTCACGTGATCACTACGTCACAGCGCGACCACGGCTGTCGGTCGCTGGCTGGGCGGCAGGGCCATGCTTATCAAATCATGACGGCACGGCCGCTAAGCGCCAGCCAGCAGCGCTCACTGGCTCTGCAGTGCCTGCGGCGACTCAGTACCGGCTTAAACGCCGCCGCCGTGCGCAGCAGAAGGACTCACTCTGTCAGTTGCGCGTCGGCCGCGAGGTGTCGCTGTGGTCGCTTCTGTCGGCTCGTTTGCCGTAATAACACGTCGACTGTCACGTGACAGACAGCGTTTATGTATTTCCGGTAAGGTACTCGTCGGCGTTGCGGCAACTACAGTTTGATATGTGTTCCGGCTAGATTTTTGTGCCAAAATTGATTTTATTGGCTTACTTGATTGATTTTGGCGTGCTGATTTCAAAAAAGATAGATGCCATTTTTTCAACCACGTCTTCAGCCGCCATTTTGAAATCGGCTAGTTTTAATTATTTTTCCTGGTATTAAATGAAACTACGTATGCTGTGAAAACCATTCTTTAAAAAAAGTTAAGGTACTTCCAAAATAAAAATAAAAATGGCGGCCATTTTTAAAATCCAAGATGGCGGCTAAAGATGCTCGGTAAAAATGGCACCTAACTTTTTTTCGAATTCGGCATGTCCTATTGACAAAAGCAGCCAGAAAAAAAAAACAATTTTTTGGCACAAAAATCTAGCTAGCCCAAATATCTGACATACCGTACTGTACTATATCGACGTCGTCGACTATGTCGGTGGTGACTGGTCACGTGGTTGTTATCGTGCTCTGTGGGTGGTCTTTGATGACGTCATCATCGCTCGACGCCGACGAGAACTTCCGGTCTGGTCGGCTGCGCACGGTGCTGGACTACTCGGTGGAAGAGGAGGTCCCGGCGGGCACGCTCATCGGCAGCGGCGTCGCCGTTGACTCGGGCCTGGTCGACCGACACGGACCGGAAGCGGTCGGCTCGATGCGTTTCCGGTTTCTCACGCCGCCGCCGCCGTACCTGGCGATCGACGACGTGGGTGGTCTAATCAGGACGGTGTCGCGCGTCGATCGCGAGCAGATCTGTAGCGACATCGACCGTCGGACGTGTAGCATACGACTGGACGTCGTAGTTCAACCAGTGAACTACTTTCGCATCTTCAAGGTCTGTCTCACACTTAACCCTTTGACGCCCACTGTTGCCATATGGGTACAGCTATATATAGCATCCTGTGCCAGACCGCGTTAAGCCGTCAGTTGTAATTTTTTGACATCCGGGCACTCCGACGCTCAGGGCTGAGCGTCAGAGTGTCCGGCTTAACCCGGTCTGACACAGGATGCTTTATAGCTGTACCCATATGGCAACAGTGGGCGTTGCCGTCTAAGGGTATCAGCAAGAAAGTTAATGGTTCATATGACGCTGGCCTTGAAAGACTTGGAGCATGAAACGTATCTGGGCTTATCAATACGAGTGAATGAATAAACAGCATAAGTTGTCTTCCCGATGCCTCTGGTATACCTTCCGGTTTGGTTACTTACTTACTTACTAATAAATATTTGTAATTAGTTAAGTTTATGTTGCTACCATGTTTATGGTGAATAAACATGGTAGCAACCACTTAACATGTTAAAGCCACGTTCTGAGCATTTGTCACTTGTCACACGTTTCATGAAATATCTGGCAATGGCGAAATAGTAAAGTCAGTAAGTAATTTATTTATAACGCGTCAGAAACCGGAAGCTATGAAATTGTGGCTTTTCTGGTAATTCCGCGGTTTTGCCTAAGATTTTAAAACGGCCATATTCGCTTCGCAGACCCTACCAATAAAAATTACTGAATAAATTAACGAACAACTACAACTGTGAATAACTTCCACACAACACTAAACAACTGTTGTTGTAACATTTTGATTTGTGCTATTCAGTAAAATTTCATAGCTTAGCGTAGCAGGCTTCCGGTTATATAGTCTAGTGTATACGCGGCATTGTGTGATCAATTGATATAACATATGTAACGGTTTGCTGGACACAGGTGACACTCACCATCATCGATATCAACGACCACGACCCGGTTTTCCAGTCGACCTCACCACGAGTCATTGAGATAATCGAGTCGGCTCAGACCGGAAGTAGATACGCACTTCCGGCGGCGACAGACGCCGACTCGCCACGCTACGGAGTCCAGCGCTACGCCTTCTCCAGCGACGCGTCCCAACCGGAAACGGAAATGCCGTTCCAACTGCAGGCGGACGCGAAACCGGACGGGTCGTCGGACGTCAGGCTGGTACTCGTGGGCACGTTAGACCGCGAGACGCGCGCCGAGTACCATCTGACGGTCGTCGCGTATGACGGGGGCGAGGAACCAGCTTCGCGGTCGGCTTCGCTCGAGGTCCACGTGATCGTTCTGGACGTGAACGATAATCGACCGACGTTCGAGCACAGCCACTACGAGGCCGTCGTGCCGGAAAACGTCCCGACCGGAAGTATCATACTACGCGTGCGCGCCACCGACCCGGACGCAGGCGCAAACGCCGACATCCGCTACCGACTCGACGCCCAGTTTCAGGCACGGATATATATCTATCTACCAGCCACCTAGGTCAACTCGGCCTTTCATCCTTCCTGGGTCGATAAATGAGTAACGGCAATATGCTGAGGGTAAAGGCGTGAGAAGGGTGGCAGGTAACACTGTGTGATCCCATACGACAAGTGATCTCGCGAGCGCATTAGAGGTATTGCACGTTATGTGCTACAAAAATTTACGTATACTTTACTTTACTTTACTATGGATTGCGCTTAGGCCTATGAACGTGAGGCAAAGATTCCGTCATGTTGGCGCTGCACCTTTTCTGCTCTCGTTTGCCGAGTTGTTACGAATCTCATTTGTTGTTATTAATTATTGTAGAGTCCATGTTGCACTGCACTGAATAATTTTTCGAATAAACAGTTTCACCCACGCAGAATTTACTAATTAATTTCTATAGGCCTTTTTATGATCGAGTCGAGTTGTCGATTCTCTGTTGCTATTGACAACGATGCGTAACCTATCAGCAATCCAGTTATTAACATATATCGATGGTTCCAGGACCTGTTCGCGGTCGATGACGTCACCGGTGACGTCATAGTGGTCGGCGACATCGACTACGAGTGGGCGACCGTGTACCACCTTGTCGTCAGCGCCGTCGACGGCGGGGCTTCCACACCGGAAGTAGTAATGGCGGCGCTGACGGCCGACGTGACCGTGCACGTGCGCGTCGACGACGTCAACGACAATCGACCGGAAGTGGTCATCAACACGCTCGCGACTTCCGGTGCCAAGATGGCGGAGGTCGAGGAGCAGGCGGACGTCGGGACGTTCGTCGGTCACGTGATCGTCAGCGACGCCGATTCCGGTCGCAACGGCAAGACGAGCTGTAGGCTGGTACCCGACCGCGACGATTTCGACTCGCCGTTCATGCTGGAGCAGATGTTTGACAACGAGTACCAGGTGATTGGGGTTACTGTGCTGTGATTGTGAAGTTTTTATCAGTGTTCCTGACGACCATCAGTGCCGTGCATGTATCAGGCGTAACATTAGCCAATTATGTCTTCTCCTTTTCAAACCAGTTTGTCTTCAGAACAAAGTAGTCTTTCTGTTTATCATCACAGGACCGACAGGGGCTGATCTAGATGAGGTGGGCCAAGGAACCATGTCCCCTGTAAACCCATAGTGGTTATAGTCGTTATTTATTTACACACGGGCCTACAGCTTACTAGCCGTATTATCTGATTGTCATCATTTTAGTGCGTAATACAGACAGCGACGAATTGTGCACACCAGATGCAGGATTTTCAGATCAGAAAGCATGCACTAGTGAACGTTTGGCGGCCCAAACCTGCTCAGTGAGAAAGATCTGAGAAAGGGAGAGGATGGGGTGAGGAGGGAAGGACAAAGGACAGTAGGGTCGAAGAAAAGGGATAAAGAAGAGGGAGAGAGAAAGGGAGATAGAGGAAATTGGGATAAGGGAAGGGCAGTGAAGAAAGGGGAAGGGGAATGGAGGGAGGGGAGATGAGGGGAAGGAGAGGGCTTGATTTCCCCCAAACCTTATTCATGGATCCGCCCCTAAGCACCGACTAATGACAATAATAGTAATGCTGGCTTGTAGCTCTCTTCGTTTTGTCTTTCAACGCAATACGTCGTTTACAGGTGCATGTCAGCCTGTAGCGTGGAAAACAGGCTTTTGTCTGTCAGCAGTAATTGATATGACATTACGCGCGCTAAGACGTTATGAGTCAGTGTTGGTATCAGGCAGAGCTTACGAGTCGTGTGGTAGCCAGGCGATGGTATAGCGTGTTCGCTGTGCTAAATGGTGACGATACGATACGATAAGATAAGATAATTCAACGTGCGTTAAAAAGCTTAACCAAAAAATGAAAAATATAAAGAAAAACTGATTGACAGATGGCTCATTTTGTGCATGTAAGTTCGTCCTTTTTATATCGTCGAAAAGTATGCAGTTTGTCATTGTCAATCTTTGTTTCCAGAATTACGGCGCACCCATATTGTTCCATAATCTTTCTCGCTGAGTGTAGTTTCTTTCTCGGATTCTTCGATATGGCAAATTTTTATTGCTTATCACTTATAAAGTTCTCTTCACCAGCGCCGCACGCCTGTAGAGTGATCCATGTAATATGTAAGGCAGCAAGAAGGTCAATTTTTTCCTTTCTCAAAAAACCTCTGAGAGAGAGAGAGAGAACTTTATTAAGCCACGTTAACAATTAACAAAATTAATAAACACAATATTAATATGACATGTGGCAGGCTGCCAGAAAAGGCTAACGCCCAACGAACTGGCCGCCCAAAAAAGATACAAAAACATATAAACCAAGAAATACAGTCACGTACATAAATCAGTAACAGTAGCCTACATTTAAAACTAGTATTTTATATCGTTGAACAAATGGCTTTTCAGGTGATTCTTAAATGAATTTAATTTATTAATTAATTTTAGTTCTTCTGGAATAGTATTCCATAGCTGACTAGCTTTGAAT